>MDTC01029464.1_pt1 | contig 18421 bp, 20 predicted proteins | sample 811181 | NCBI WGS metagenome assembly MDTC01 (sample SAMN05326644, study PRJNA326480) | marine metagenome | isolation source: seawater | place: Pacific Ocean: North | collected 2011
CTGCACCATTAATTCTAAGTGCTTCAAATCCAATATCATCAGCCATTATAAGAACAACATTTGGTTTTTCTAATGAAACTTTTTTTGATTGATTATTATGGCAACTTAAAACTAGTCCTGAAAAAAAAACAAAGAATAAAATTTTAATAATTTTCATACTTTTGAAACTTATTTCATCACAATTTATGGAACATTTTTCAAAGTCTGAAATAAATTCAATGGAAAGAATTTTTAGACTTAATCTTATAAATAGTTGTACTGGATACAAGTCTGCTAATTTAATTGGAACTTCATCTAATAAAGGAGTCCTAAATTTAGCTGTTTTTAGTTCTATCACTCATTTAGGAAGTGACCCTTCTTTATTAGGTTTTATTGTTCGTCCAACAATTGTTCCAAGAGATACTTATAGAAATATAATATCTAATCATTATTTTACTGTCAATCATATTCATGTTGATGATATTGAAGATGCTCATCATACATCTGCAAGATATCCACACAAAATCTCAGAATTTGATGAAACTAAATTTGAGATGGAATATTTAAATAATTTTCCTGCTCCTTATGTCAAAAGTTCAAAAATTAAATTAGGATGTAAGTATTTAAATAAATATGAAATCAAAGAGAATGAAACAATATTAATGGTAGCCGAAATAAATGATATTTATTTTGAAAAAAACATTCTAAATGATGATGGATATTTACAATTAGATAAAGCTGAAACGGTTGCTATAAATGGGTTAGATGGATATGCCCTTCCTACTCTTTTAAATAGATTTAAATATGCTAAACCAAAGAAATGAATGAGTTCATAAATAAAGAGATTTTAAATTATGTGGAACTTAATTCACAGCAAGAGCCTACTTTATTAAAAGAATTAAATAAAGAAACTAATTTAAAAATTCTTAATCCTAGAATGTTATGTAGCAGTTATCAAGGAAGAGTTTTATCAATTATTTCAAAAATTATAAAACCAAAAAATGTCTTAGAGATTGGAACCTATACAGGTTATTCTGCTTTATGTATTGCAGAAGGATTAGATAAAAATGGCATAATTCACACCATTGATATAAATGAAGAACTTAAGGAAATTCAAAATAAATATTTTAAGAAATCTGGGTTTGGAAATCAAATTCACCAGCATATTGGGAATGCTATAAAAATCATTCCAAAAATTAATGAATATTTTGATTTTGTTTATCTAGATGCAGATAAAGAAAATTATAACGAATATTTTGATTTAATTATAGATAAAATTGTTCCTGGAGGTGTACTTATTTCTGACAATGTTCTATGGAGTGGAAAAGTTTTACATACTAAAAATCAAGATTTGATAACTGAAAAATTAATAGAATTTAATCAATTAGTAAAAAAAGATAAAAGATTAGATACAATTATTCTTCCAATTAGAGATGGGTTATCTATCTGTAGAAAAATTTAAAGATTTCTTTTAATTGAGCCGCCTAAATCTTCAATTTTTTCTTTTACGTTATCAATATCCTTTTTTAGAGATTTAGTATCTATACCTTTTGATTTCGCACTTTTATTAATTTCACTTTTTACTTCATCTGTTGCATCTCTAACAGCACGAATACCTTTTCCAAGTCCTTTAGACAGCTCAGGAATTTTATCTGCTCCAAAAACAAGTAAAATAATAAGTCCAATAAACAGGATTTCTGGACCGCTAATAAATAAAAGCATAATTATTATTTAAGTTAAATATATAAAAAGACATTTTATAATCTTTCATTAAATTTTAATTTTTAACCTTTTATTCTCTTTTTAAATTTATCAAAATCTGAATCTTCTTGTTTCTTAGGCCATGAATTATTAGATGTATCAATGTCTGCAGTTTCAAGATCAGGATCTAATGTTATATTTATTATTTTCTTGTTAGATTTAATAAGCTTACTAACCTCATTATCATTTTTTCTCCAAACTTGAACTGGATATTTAATTTTTTCTTTAGTTCCATCTTCATATTCATATTCAACAATTATAGGCATTACAAGTCCTCCTGGTTTATCAAAAACAACCTCATAAAAATATTTAGGAATTTTTAAATTAGAAATTTCTTCCTCACTATAATTTTCATTGAGATAATTATTTAATAGTTTTGAGTTTTCTAAGGGGTTTCCTTCCTTTAAATTTTCCGTGTCATTTTCAAAATCTTCAAAATAAATCATTGGTCTTAATCTATTCATTGGAATACCACGCTCTTCCATTATTTTTTTCATTTCTTTTCCTGGTCCAGGCGAAACATAGTATTGTTTAACTTCTTTAATTCCTATATCAACGTAATCTGTTGTATAAAACCAGCCTCTCCAAAACCAATCTAAATCAACAGCAGAAGCATCTTCCATAGTTCTAAAAAAATCTTCTGGGGTTGGATGTTTAAACATCCATCTTTTAGAATATGTTTTAAAAGCATGGTCAAATAATTCTTTACCCATTATGGTTTCCCTAAGAATGTTTAATGCTGTTGCAGGTTTCCCATACGCATTAGGTCCGAGACTATAAACATTTTCTGGATTTGACATGATTGGAGCTAAAAAATTCTGATCAACACTCATATAATCTGTTATTAATTTGGCAGGGCCTCTATCAGAAGGAAAATTCTCATTTGGATAAATAATTTCAGGATAATCTTTCCCAAGTTTTTGCTCAGTTAAATACTGTACAAATGTATCTATCCCTTCATCCATCCATGCCCATTGACGTTCATCATTATTGACAATCATCGGAAACCAATTATGACCAACTTCATGAATTATAACACCAATCATTCCAAACTTAACATCATCTGAGTAAGAACCATCTATATTGGGTCTTCCAAAATTAAAACATATCATTGGATATTCCATCCCAATTTGTTTTGCATGGACAGAAATAGCTTTATGATACGGGTAATCAAAAGTATAATATGAATAGGTTTTTAAAGTTTCTGCAACTACTATTGTAGAATAATCTTCCCATAATGGATTTCCTTCTTTAGGATATAATGATACAGCCATAACATCCTTATTACCAATTTTAACAGCCATCATATCCCAAATAAACTTCCTAGATGTTGCAAAAGCAAAATCCCTAACATTTTGTGCTTTAAAATGCCATGTTTTCTTATCATTAGAAAAACTTTTTTCAGCTTCTTCTGCCTCAGATTGAGTTACAATCATCACAGGTTTTTCATAAGACCTTTTTGCTTTATTATATCTTTTTAACATTTCTTTTGAAAAAACTTCTTTTCTGTTCTGCAATTCTCCAGTAGCATCCAATATATGGTCAGCAGGAACAGTTATTTTAACTTCATAATTTCCAAATGGCAATGCAAATTCTCCATCTCCCCAAAATTGATAATTTTGCCAACCTTCTATTTCATTATAAACAGCCATTCTAGGGAAAAATTGTGCAATGATATAAGATCTATTTCCATCACTTTCAAAAGTTTCATAACCTGATCTACCATCTTGATTAACATGGTCTTGAATATTGTACCACCATTTAATTGAAAAAGAAAACTTTTCTCCACTTTTTAAAACTCTAGGTAAATCAACCCTCATCATAGTTTGATTAATAAAATAGGAAAGTACTTTTCCATCCTCATCTTTTACATATTCAACATTAAAACCTCCATCAAAAGGGTCTGTCAAAAATTCATTTGTAAATCCTGAAGGACGATAAAAAGGCATTACTCCACTCCCATCTCTTTCTAAAGAAGGAGAGTCCTTCTTTCTAACATTTTGATCTAATTGCACCCATAAATATTCTAAATTATCGGGAGAATTATTACTATAAGTAATTATTTCACTTCCATAAATCTTTTTGTTTCTATCATCTAATTCGATATCTATTTTATAATCAGCTTGTTGCTGATAGTAAGCTGGACCTGGTGCACCTGCAGCAGTCCTAAACATATTAGGAGATGAAAACTCTTGATTCATTTGTCTAAACTTGTTTATGTTTAGATGTCCGTTCTGCTTAGTTTCTGATGAATTTTCCTGTGAAAACCCAAAAAATGAAATCATAATTGAAATTGCAATTATCCTAATGTCTTTAATATTCATGTTTATATATTTTGAATGTTAAATTTAGTTAAAAAGTTTAGAACTCAAATGACACATTTGGAACATCCTTTCTAAGTATAAAACTCCTTTTATTAACCCCTTTTTTTAAATGAATAATATTTTGTTGTTTCTCAAACAAATCAAAAAGAATTGTATTTTTCAATTCAATTGATTTGAACTCAGGAAAATCCTCCAATTCTAAATAAATAATTATCATTTCATTTTTTAATTCTGATCCTAAATAAAATAAATCATATTCATTATTGTCAAGATAAATACTAAGATTAGACAATAAATAATCACTAATTTTTGGTTGAATATCACTTGAATTTATATCATTATTCAAGGATATATCAACTTGATACTGTTTTTTAATAATCTCAGTAAAATCATCTTGAAAAACTCTGATTGTAATTTGTAAAGAACCTGAATCCTGTTTAAAATCATATAAACTTGTACTTACATAGTACTTATGACTAAATCCATAAATAATAAATAATGTTATAAGTAAACTAATTTTTTTCATCAATTATAGATTTATTAAATTTTTCAAATGATTGTAAAACTAAACTATGATCAGAAGTTCTGAAATCTTTTTCAATATTGCTATTCTCTAAGGCTCCTAATACAAACTCATAAACTTCATCTTCTTCTAAATTAAAATTATTCATAAAAAAAACAAGGCCATAAAATTCTATTATCCCAACAGCAGCAAAATACTGTTTATCTAGTGCTCTTTTCTTTTTAAGTGTTTTATAATAACCGGACAAATGCTTGTAAATTGCCTCAATATCTATTGTTGCGCCTAATGGTAATAGTAACGTAGATAAAATAAGACTTTTTGTAGAGACAATCTTTTCTTGTCTTTTGCCTTTATATCCAGGTATTCCAACATCATCAAAATTTATTGGATTCTTAATGCCAGAATCTAACATATCATCTAACATGTTACCACTTAAATTATGTGGTTTAACTTCAACATTATCTAACTGATTCACAAAAGGTTCAATGTAAACCTTTATTAAATCCTGACTAAATACTTTTGGATTTACTACAATTACATGTGATTTAATCTGAATTGATGAAATTATAATAGTATCATTTTTTTTTACACCAATTGAGAATAATCCTTTTTCATTTGTAATTGACTTTGCACCACTAGTTTTATTTATTATGTGAATTCCACTTAAATTCAAGGAATCACTAACAACTTCTCCTTTAAATGATTTGTAATTTTGATTTGTTTGAGAAAAAATAATTTGAGTCCCTAAAAGGAGAAAACTAAAAATTATTTTAACCCCTTTTAAGTATCTTTCTATATTTATCACTTTGCTTAACTAAAAAATCAATTAATTGGAATTCATTACTTTTTTTAAATAAGAATTTTGAAGGAAATTTTTCATCACAAAACAATAAAAAATCAGCAATTTTTTCTTTTGGAATCCCAAGATTAAAAATAAAAAAAGCATCATCATAAACTTCTCTAAGAAGGTTGCTGGGTTTATAAGAGAAATTACTAGAATCATCTGAAATATCATCTTTGGAGCTAGATTTGGCAATAGTCTTATATAAATTAATAAAATTAAGTCCATTATTAAACCTTCCTGATTGTAAGATTTGATTCTCAATTCTAGTTGATTTGTCAAAACTATAATCAATTCTTTTAAACTCCTCTTCTTTTAAATCTATAAATTTCTCAGTATTTTCAGGACTTACAACTACTTCATCTAATTCTGTTACTTTTTCATTCACATCAATTACTATTCTACTTTTTTGTAAAATATCTTTATTTATAACCAAAGATCTTATTTGATATTGAACAGAAGAAAAAACTAACCTATCATTAAGTTTTACTTTAATTTCAAATTCTCCATCCTCATTAGTAATCGTTGCCTCTTGAGAAGTGTTATTAATAACATTAGCCGAAATAACATTACTATCTCTATATAGTACTTTTCCCTTAATCCAAGTTCTATATTCTGTCTGTGAAAATGAGAAATTCCATATAAAAAAAAGAAGAAAAAAATTAATTGTATATCTCATTAGCTTATAAATTAATTGAGCGGGAGACCGGGTTCGAACCGGCGACATTCAGCTTGGAAGGCTGACGCTCTACCAACTGAGCTACTCCCGCATTAATACAAATATAATATTAATGGTTATTTATATTATGATTGCATTAATTAAAAAATTATATTATTAAATTTATAATCTATGGATATTGTCTTAAAGAAAGTTAATTCAAATGATTTACTACCAATAAGAAGTAAAATATTGAGAAATAATGCTAATTATGATTATTGTAAGTATAAAGGAGACAATTTAGACAGTTCCTTTCATATTGGCGCATATGTAAGCAATAAAATAGTCGGAGGTGTTTCAGTTATAAAAAAAAAATCAACCTATAAAAATTTAACAAACTCTTATCAATTAAGAGGAATGTGTGTTCTAGAAGATTTTCAAAAGAAAGGAATTGGAGAAAAAATTTTAAAAGAAGCTGAAAAACATTGTAAAATTTTAAAGATTAAAAATATTTGGATGAATGCTAGGGTAAAAGCAGCAAATTTCTATTTAAAGTTAAACTATATAGATTTAGGTTTTCGCTATGAAATTAAAGATATTGGATTACATTATTTTTTATATAAAAAATTACAATGAATTTAAACATAAACTTATTGCTATTTTTAATATTTTGTAATATTAATTTTTCTCAAAATAGTATGGATCTAGATATAGTTCAAGGAATAAAAAATCCCAATTTAGTTGGAGATACAATTAAGCTTGAAAAAAATACTTTTGATGCTTTTAATAAAATGCAAATTGCCGCAAAAAAAGATGGTATAGATCTAAAAATTGCATCAGCCCATAGAGGTTATGATCGTCAAAAACTTATCTGGAATACAAAATTTAAAAAATTTACTACTGAATTTAATTTAAAACCTAATCAAGCAGTTTATGAAATAATTAGGTTTTCTACTATACCTGGAACTTCAAGACATCACTGGGGAACAGAAATTGATATTATTGATAATAATTATCCTGATGAAAAAGATGTTTTGATTGCAAAAAAATTTCAAAAAGGGGGTGTCTTTTTTAAAGTTAAAAATTGGCTTAATATAAATTCTGAAAAATTTGGATTTTATATAGCATATAACAACGATCCTAATAGAAAGGGATTCGAGCATGAACCTTGGCACTATAGCTATGCACCTGTTTCAAGAAAAATGCTTTCATTATTTTTAAAATTAGATCTTAAAAAAGTCATAAAAAAAGAAGAAATTAAGGGATCTGAGTATTTCACTGACGATTTTATAGAAAAGTATAAAAAAGAATACATTTTAGATATAAATAAAGATTTAAAATAACCAGTCCTTCGATTATAATTATATTTGTTTAATAATTATAAAGGGTTTCAAATTTTGAAAATTTCGAAAAAAGTTATTTTAATGATCCTTGATGGCTGGGGAATAGCTAAAGATCCCAAAGTATCCGCAATTGATAAAGCTAAAACACCATTTATTGATTCATTATACAATAATTATGCATCTGCAAAACTTACTACATTTGGTGAAAGTGTTGGACTCCCCAATGGTCAAATGGGAAACAGTGAGGTAGGACATATCAATTTAGGAGCAGGAAGAATAGTGTATCAAGAATTAGCAAAAATTAATCGTGATATTGAAGAAAAAAATTTTCAAAATCAATATAATTTAAAAACTTGTCTGGAAAATGTAAAAAAAACAAATAAGAAGCTACATTTAATAGGTTTATTGTCTGACGGTGGAGTTCATTCTCATATAAATCATTTAGAAGGAATACTTGATGCTTGTCAAGAAAAGAAAATTAATCATATTTACATTCATGCATTTACTGATGGTAGAGATGTAGATCCAAAATCAGGGATAAATTTTATCAAAAAATTAAATAATAAAATTATTTCATCTGGAGCAAAAATAGCAACTATAGTAGGTCGTTATTTTTCTATGGATAGAGATAATAGATGGGAAAGAACTAAAAAATCATATGATCTTTTAACAAAAGGAATTGGTAAAAAGTCTCACAATATATTAGATTCTATTCAAGAATCTTATAACAGGGGCGTAACTGACGAATTTATTGAACCAATTGTAAAAGTAAATAATGAAGGAAATCCTATTGGAAATATTCAAAATGGCGATTATGTTATTTTTTTCAATTTTAGAACAGATCGAGGAAGGCAATTAACTAAAGCATTAACCCAAGAAGATTTTTCTGATTTAGAAATGAAAAAATTAAATCTAAACTTTTTAACAATGACTAACTATGATGAGTCATTTAAAGGAATTGATACTATATATAACTCAGAAAACATAATTGATACTTTGGGTGAGGTTTTAGCAAAAAATGATAAAAATCAAATTAGAATTGCTGAAACAGAAAAATATCCTCACGTAACATTTTTCTTTAATGGAGGAAGAGAAAAACCCTTTAAAAATGAATCAAGAATTTTATGTCCTTCGCCTAAAGTTCCAACTTATGATATAAAACCTGAAATGAGTGCCCATAAAATTAAAGATTCTATTATAGAAGAAATAAAAAAAAATAATACAGATTTTATATGTTTAAACTTTGCTAATCCAGATATGGTAGGTCATACAGGAAATCTTGAAGCAGCAATAAAAGCATGTGAAACAGTTGATAAATGTTCATCAAAAATTATTGAATGTGCGTTGGAAAAAGAATTTTCAATTATAGTTATTGCTGATCATGGCAATTGTGATATAATGAAAAATTCTGATGGATCACCTAATACAGCACATACAAAAAACATGGTACCTATAATTATTGTTGATCATAGAATAAAAAAAGTGTCTGATGGTATTTTAGCAGATATCGCACCAACAATTCTAGATTTAATGAACTTAAATAAACCTAAATTAATGACTGGAAAATCTTTAATAAACTAATATGAAAAAAACAATCATTTTTTTAAGTATTCTTTTGCTTTATTCTTGTAAAACAAAAAATTCTGATTCCAAAAAAGAAACAAATAAAGTCATAGAAAATAAAGAAGAAAACATAAATATAATTGGATACTTTGATAGAAATCAATTACAAAAAAATCCATATGCAGTCTGGTTTGATGAAAATTATAAAAATTATGATCTTGATGAATTAACAGCTAAAAAAATAAAACCACTAATTAAAAATTTTGAAATTACAGTTTTCATGGGCACCTGGTGCGAAGAAAGTCAAAAAGATTTACCAGGGTTTTTTAAACTTTATGATTATATAAAAGGTGATAATGATAAAATTCAATTAATTGGAATGAGTGAACAAAAAACTACGCCACAGAATTATGAAAAGGGATTAGAAATTTTCAATGTTCCAACCTATATCTTCAAAAAAAATGGAAAAGAAATTAACAGAATTGTTGAGTTCCCTGTTGAAACTTTAGAAAAAGACATTTTTAAAATTTTGAGTGGACAAGAATATAAAAATATTTACGCTGATTTTTAAAAAATGAGTTTAATTAAATCATTAGAAGAAATAGAATTAATTAGAGAAAGTGCCCTATTAGTTTCAAAAACTTTAGGAATGTTAGCTAAAGAAATTAAACCTGGAATTAATACACTCTATCTAGATTCTTTAGCAGAGTCGTTTATTAGAGATCATAATGCAAAACCAGGATTTTTAGGTTTATATGATTTTCCTAATACATTATGTATAAGTCCAAACTCTCAAGTGGTTCATGGAATTCCAAATAAAGATGAAATTAAAGATGGTGATATTTTATCAATTGATTGTGGAGTTCTAAAGAATGGATACTATGGAGATCATGCTTACACTTTTGAAGTTGGAGAAGTAAAAAAAGAAATTAAAAGATTAATAAAAACTGCAAAAGAATCTCTTTACCTAGGAATCAAAGAATTTAAAAAAGATAATAGAGTTGGAGATGTTGGATATGCAATTCAAAAACATAATGAATCCAATGGTTATGGAGTAGTTAAAGAACTAGTTGGACATGGGCTGGGGAAAAGTATGCATGAAAAACCTGAAATGCCAAATTATGGTAGAAAAGGAACAGGAAAAAAATTCAAAAATGGAATGGTCGTTGCTATTGAACCCATGATTAATATGGGAACTGCAAGAATAAATCAATTAAATGATGGGTGGACAATTTTAACAGCAGATAAATTACCCAGTGTACATTTTGAACATAATGTTGCAATAATTAATGAAAAGCCCATTTTACTATCAACCTTTGATTATATATATAATTCCTTAGGAATTAAAAGTATAGAAGAAAATCAATTTAAATCTTAAAAATTGAATTGGCTTATAAAGCTTATAATTAATACAGTACCACGTCCTCAATTAATTTTGTGGAGTAATTTTTTTAGGCCACTATTAGATTTATACTACAGAGGAAATAAATTTTATGATCCTATTAATAATAAATCCTATAGAAAATTTTTACCATATGGTTATAAAAATGTAAGACAAAATGCTCTTAGTCCTGGAACATTGTCCTTGGAAAGACATAGATTATTATGGCTTTATTTAAAGAACAAAACAGAATTTTTTAATGCAAAAATTAAAGTTTTACATATAGCTCCTGAACAAGCCTTTTATAAAATTTTTAAATCTATAAAAAATGAAAATTATATAACATTTGATTTAAATTCTCCTTTGGTTGATATAAAAGGTGATATATGTAAGATGCCTTTTGAAGATAATTTTTTTGATTTTATTCTTTGCAATCATGTTTTGGAACATATAGATGATGACAAAAAAGCGATGCAAGAGCTTTATAGAGTCTTAAATAAAAATGGAACAGCAATATTACAAGTTCCAATTGATTTAAACATTAATAGAACATTTGAAGATCCAGGAATTAAAGATAAAAATGAGAGAATCAAAAAATTTGGTCAATATGATCATGTTAGAGTGTATGGCTTAGATTACTTTGATCGACTTAAAAAAGTTGGTTTTCATGTTGAAAAAAATAATTATGCTAATGAATTTAAAGACGAAGAAATTAAAAAATACTGTATAGTCAAAAATGAAATAATTCCAATCTGTAAAAAATTAGTTTAAAACGAGCTTATTAAATCCATCTGTAGAAAAAATCTCAACTTGACTTTTTTGTTTATTATAAATAATCATAACCTCAAGATTATTTAATTGTGAAATCATTTTAATTGATTTTTCTATTGGCATTGCCATAAATGAAGTAGCATATGCATCAGCAGTAATACAATCCTCTGCAATGACTGAAACTCCTAAAACATTAGTGTTAAATGCATTTCCGTTTTTTGGATTAATGGTATGTACAATTTTTTTTCCAGTTTGATTATCAATTATATATTTTCTATAATTACCTGAACTAGCAAGCGCTGAATTTTTTAATTGTATCTTTCTAATATAATTATTAGATGAGGGATTTAATGGGTCAGTAATTCCTACTCTCCAAAAATTATTAGTTACCAAGTTTTTTCCACTAGCTATCATTTCTCCTCCGATTTCAACTAAATGATTATTAATATTTCTATTCTTTAACATTTTTGAAATTACATCAACACAGTATCCTTTTGCTATTGCATTAAAGTCTAAATAAATTCCTTTTTTTTCTTTAATAATAAAATTGTTTTTCAACGAAACTTTAGCAAAACCTGTTAAATTCATTATACTATCAAGATTAACTGGAATTTTAATATCATTTTTAGGGCCTAATCCGTATGCTTTTACTAAAAGACCAATTGTTGGATCAAAAAATCCATCCGTAGATTTCCAAATGAGTTTAGACTTATTAAAAACTTTTTTAAAATGAGCATCTATTTTAATTGAATCTACATCATCATTTATTTTTGAAATATCTGAAGAAGAAATATAAGTTGATAAAGATTTATTTATTTCTATAAAAACAGAATCCGTTAAAATATCTATATTTTTTAAGGGTTTATCAGATGAATATAATATTCTAAAGTAAGTTCCTAAAGCCTGGCCAGAGTAAGAATGAATGCTAGGTTCATTAGAACAGCTAATAATTATACAGAATATAAATAATAATGATTTTTTAAGCACCCTTAAAATTAATAATACAATTTGAATTCATTGTAAGTTGTAACTGGATTAACTTACCAATAGAAATATTATCCTCCGAAATCATCAAATCTTACATTCTCTGGCGGAACACCAAAATCATCTGCCATTTTTTCAATTGCTTGATTCATAAGTGGAGGACCACAAAAATATACTTCAATATCTTCAGGGGCTTCGTGATGTATTAAATAATTATCAATAAGAGTTTGATGAACAAAACCAACAAAACCATCACCTTCACCATCTAAACCATCCTTAATTTTCCAATTATCTTCTTCATTAGGTTCAGAAAGAGCCATATAAAATTTAAAGTTTGGAAAATCTTTTTCTAGTGCTTTAAAATGTTCAACATAAAACAATTCTCTTTTAGATCTACCACCATACCAAAAGTTTACTTTCCTTCCACTCTTTAAAGTTCTAAATAAATGATACAAATGAGATCTCATTGGAGCCATTCCTGCTCCTCCCCCAACATATAACATTTCTGCTTTTGAATGATTAATAAAAAATTCTCCATAAGGACCTGAAATAGTAACCTTATCACCAGGTTTTTTAGAAAAAATATAGGAAGAAGCTATCCCTGGATTTACATCCATCCATCCATTTTTGGTTCTATCCCATGGAGGAGTAGCGATTCGTACATTTAACATTATTTCTTTTCCTTCAGCTGGATAAGATGCCATAGAATAGGCTCTCTCAACTGATTCAGAGTTTTTCATTTTTAAATTCCAAAGATTAAATTTATCCCATTCTAATTTAAATTTTTCAGGGTCATCCGGATGTTCATCAGGATGTGCGCTAATATCCATTTCCTTATAATCCACTTCACATTGAGGTATTTCAATTTGAATATAACCCCCTGCTTTATATCCCATATCATCTGGAATTTCCACTACAAATTCTTTAATAAAAGAAGCTACATTCCAATTTCTAACAACAGTAGCTTCCCATTTTTTAATTCCAAAAACTTCCTCAGGAACTTCAATTTTCATATTCTCTTTAACTTTAACCTGACAACCCAATCTCCATCCTTCCGAAATCTCCTTTCTGCTAAAGTGCGGCACTTCTGTAGGTAAAATTTCTCCTCCACCTTCTTTGACAACACATTTACACTGAACACAAGTTCCACCCCCCCCACAAGCCGATGGTAAAAAAATTTTATTATTTCCAAGTGTTGAAAGCAAAGTTCCACCAGAGGATACTTTAACTTCATTTTCTCCATTTACCAAAAGAGTAACTGGTCCAGATGGCAATAATTTCGCTTTTACACCTAAAAGCATCCCAACTAAAAGAAAAATAATTATTAAAAAAATAATTATGCTTAAAAAAATATATGTGGAAATAGATGTCATAAAATTATAATTTTATTCCCATAAAACTCATAAAACCAAAGGCCATTAATCCAGTAATAATAAAAGTTATTCCCAATCCTCTAAGAGGAGCTGGAACATTTGAATATGCCATTTTTTCTCTAATTGCCGCAATTGCAACTATTGCTAAAAACCATCCTATTCCAGATCCAAAACCATAAACTGCAGCCTCAGTAACTCCTGAAAAATCTTTGATTTGCATAAAAAGAGAACCACCTAAAATTGCACAGTTAACTGCTATAAGAGGTAAAAATATTCCAAGTGAACCATACAATGCAGGTGAAAATTTTTCAACAATCATTTCAACTAATTGAACCATTGATGCAATAACTGCAATAAACATTATTAAACTCAAAAAACTTAAGTTTAATTCTTCGTAATCAGGACCTAACCAAATTAATGCACCATCAGCTAATAAATATGTATCTATCAAATAGTTCAATGGAACAGTAATAGTTAAAACAAAAATTACTGCAAGTCCCATTCCAACTCCATTTTTTAAAGTTTTAGATATAGCTAAATAAGAACACATTCCAAGAAAATATGCAAATACCATATTTTCAATAAAAATGCTTTTGACAAAAAGATTAGCGTACTGTTCCCACATATTTTTTTATTATCTCTGTTCTATTAAATCTTTATTTCTTGATCTTTGAATCCATATTATTATTCCAACTGTTATCAATGCCATAGGCGATAATAACATTAATCCATTATTTTCATATCCCATTTCATAAATGAAATCTGGAATTACTTGATAACCCATTAAATTTCCTGAGCCTAAAAGCTCTCTAAAGAATGCTACTGCAATTAAAATTGCACCATAGCCAAATGCATTTCCAACTCCATCTAAAAATGATTTCCAAACACCATTTCCTAAAGCAAAAGCTTCTAATCTACCCATTACAATACAATTGGTAACAATTAGTCCAATAAAAATTGACAGTTCTTTACTAACATCATAAGCATAGGCCTTTAAAAACTGATCTACAAGAGCTACAAGTGATGAGATAACAACTAAAAAAACAATAATTCGGATTCTATTAGGAATTAAATCTCTTAAAATTGAAATAATTACATTACTACATGCCATAACAAAAATCACAGAAAAAGTCATAACAATAGCTGGCCAAAGTTGAACTGTTATTGCCAAAGCAGAACAAATACCAAGTACTTGAACTGTGATAGGATTATTATCATCTAATGGATCTTTTAATAACTGTCTATTTTTTTTTGAAAAAAGAGGTTCTTTTTCTTTAGAAATAAAAAGAAATAAAGGATTTTTATTTTTCAATTTTTTCATTTTAATTCATCATTGAATTTAAATTTAACTTTTCAAAATAAGGCAAATAATTATTTAGTCTTTCTTTAATCATATTTGTTACACCATCACCAGTAATAGTAGAACCTGAAATTGCATCTACTTCATGATCTTCTTTGTCTTGATTATTAGGATCATTATTACCTTTTAAAACTGTAATTCCTGTTAGTTCACCCATATCATTAAAAACCTTCTCATCTACAAACCTTTCCTTAAACCAATCCTTAGTTATCTCTGCACCTAATCCCGCAGTCTCACCCTTGTGGTCAAATGAAACACCTTTTATAGTTTTTAAATCATTTTTCAAAGACATATATCCCCAAATTGCATCCCATAATCCTACTCCACGTAATTCAATTATATAATATTTTTCAGAATCAATTTCAGCAATGTAAAGGGGAAAGTGTTGGTCCTTGTAATCTTTTTTAATTTCTTTTGCTAAAACGATATCAGAAAATGGATTAATTTTACTATTAACAGATCCATCTATTTTTAATGCTAATTCTTCAATAATATATTTTTTATATAATTGCTCAGATTCATCTCTTGTGACATTAATTCCTATAGTGGATAAAATATTTTGCATTTTTTCTTTTCTTATATTTTCATTTTGTAAATCTTTTAAAGATTGAGAAGTATAAGCTAAAACTGTTGCAACTACTAAAACCATCAGAGTTGCAAATAAAAAAGTATATAAATTTGAATCTCTATCCATTTTAAGCAATATTTACAACTGTTTTAGTTCCTCGTTTTTTCCTTTTTTTAATATTAGCCTCAATAACATAATGATCAATTGTTGGAGCAAAAACATTCATAAGTAGAATCGCAAGCATAACCCCTTCAGGATATGCAGGATTAAAAACTCTAATTAGAATACAAAAAACTCCAATTAATAAACCATATATCCACTTGCCTTTTACTGTTTGAGCTGCTGAAACAGGATCAGTAGCCATGAAAACAACTCCAAAAGCAAATCCACCAACCAGCAAATGATTTATCCAACTAAAACTCATCAATTCATTTGCACCCCAAAGATTAAATAATAATCCTGTTATGGCTGCTCCAATTACTCCACTAACCATTATTCTCCAACTTCCTACTCCAGTATATATTAAAATAAATGCACCAATTAAAACCATTAGAGTTGATGTCTCCGCAATAGATCCTGGAATTGATCCCATAAACATTTGTAAAGGCTCATAGTTTAATGAACTTTCTCCAGACGCTAAAACACCCAAAATAGTCTCTCCTGAAATTCCATCTATATTAGAAGCCTCTGAAACCCAAACTTGATTACCAGACATATATGTTGGATAGGCAAAAAATGCAAATGCTCTAGCTGTTAATGCAGGGTTCAAAATATTCATTCCAGTTCCACCAAATGCTTCTTTACCAATTATCACAGCAAATGCAACTGATAACCCAACCATCCATAAAGGAATGTCTACTGGCATAATCATAGGGATTAAGAGTCCTGTTACTAAATATCCTTCATTTATTTCATGTCCCCTAAAAACTGCAAAAGCAAACTCTATTGCTAGGCCAACAATATAAGATACTGCAATCATCGGAACAATTTTAGCAGATCCATGAATAAATAAATCTATAGTATTGTATTCTATATCTAATTGAGAATAATACTGAAAACCTGTATTATAAATTCCATAGAACAATGCTGGTAATAAGGCTATGATAACTGTGATCATAGTCCTTTTTAAATCAACAGCATCTCTAATATGAGCACCGTGTTTAGTAGTATGGTTTGGCACATATAGAAAAGTATCGAATGCATTAAAAGCAGGTGCAAACCTTTCCCATTTTTCTCCTTTATTAAAAGGTTTTTTAAGTTTATCTATAGTTTCTCTAATATTCATATAAATAATTAACCAACTTCTTTAATCATTAAATCAAGTCCTTTTCTTATTATATATTGAGCCTCTATTTTTGAAGAGGAAGAATAATCAATAAGAGAAAAATCTTCAGGAGCAACTTCATAAATTCCTAAACTTTCCATTTTATCAATATTTTCTGCCATGCATTCCTTAAGTAATTGCATAGGATAAATATCCATAGGAAAAACTCTTTCCATTTCACCTGTTACAACAAATGCTCTTTCTTCGCCATTCAAATTGGTGTCTAAATCATATTTTTTATTTGGGAATAACCAAGAAAAAGAGGTTTTATAAATACTTGGCACCACATTATTAATGAAAGGTACCCAACCAAACATTCTGTATTGATTTCCTTCCCTTAGAACAGAGACTGTATTATTATAAAAACCTAAATAATTATCAGGTTCAACTTTATTTCCAGTTAAAACATCTCCATTAATAATTCTCAATGAATCATTTGAATCAGTCCCAGCATCATTAATAATCTCATATAATTCAGAGCCAGCAATTGTTTTATAGTATTGAGGATTTTTAACTGGCGCACCTGAAACTGCTATTGTTCTAATAGGTTTATAAATTCCTGTTAAAAAAAATCTTCCTAAAATTGCTACATCTTCAGGACCTATTGTCCAAATTTTTTCACCAGAATTGATAGGATTAATATGATGAATTTGAACTCCTACATTACCTGAAGGGTGAGGTCCACTTACACTATGAACTTTTATACCATTTATATCATTAATAAATGTTGAAACATCTTTTTGAATACAAATATTTATTTCACCATCCGTTAATTTAGACAAAACTTGTAAACCCATTTTAAACTCCTCTTTCTGATCCTGTAAAATAATTTGAAAATCAGCAGAAATTGGAGCACTATTAAATGAAGAAATGAAAATAGATTTTGGTTTATCTGAGGGATTTGCAATTATATCGTATGGTCTTTGTTTAATAAATGGCCAACATCCTGATTTTAAAATAGTATTTTTAATTTCATCAGGATTTAATTTTTCAAATTCAATAATACTAGGTTCTATTTTTTTTTGATTATCTACATTAATAACAATTTCTATAATTTTTCTTTTTGCTCCTCTAACAATTTCTTTAATTATTCCATCAACAGGGGAGCAAAATTTTATTCTTTCATCTTTCTTGGAATAGAAAATAGCATCACCAGCATTTACTTTTTCACCTACTTTTACAACCATTTTTGGAATAATAAGATGGAAATTTGAAGGATTTAAGGAGACTGATTTAGGATAAGGAGCCTTTTTTACGATGTTCTTGGCAGCTCCTTTCAAATTAATGGTTAAACCATTTTTAATTCTGATATCGTTTGACATATTTATTTGTAATGTCTAATCGGTCGCAAATTTATTAATTTAAACCCTTAAGTAAAAGTCGATTCAACATTAATTTATTAATAAAGTTTTTATTTATATTCATTCTAAATAATAAATAATTATTGATTTTTTATTTATGATATCTTTATACTGGCTATGTCATTAAATTTTAAAATATTTTTTAAAATAGTTTTCATTCTAATTGGCAACTATTTGAATTCTCAAAGTCTAGAAATTCCCAATAATATTAAAACAATTATTCTTAAAAGTTCAAAATCATCAGGACCATTTATCTACTTTGGCGATCAAATAGAATTAAGTTTTGATGACCTTGATGCTGATGAAA
>MDTC01269365.1_pt1 | contig 18417 bp, 21 predicted proteins | sample 811181 | NCBI WGS metagenome assembly MDTC01 (sample SAMN05326644, study PRJNA326480) | marine metagenome | isolation source: seawater | place: Pacific Ocean: North | collected 2011
ACATTCACCGGCATATCGGCCTCCTTCGGGCGGCCGCTTGTTTCGAGGTAGAACTGCATGAGCATCGTCTCCAACTCGATCATCAACGCGGACGCCGAAGCCCGCTATCTCAACCCTGGCGAATTGGACCAGATCAAGTCCTTCGTCAGTGGCGGGCAGCGTCGCTTGCGTGTCGCCCAGGTTCTCAGCGAGAGCCGTGAGCGCATTGTCAAAACAGCAGGCGGACAGCTGTTTCAAAAGCGTCCTGATGTCATTTCCCCTGGTGGCAATGCCTACGGCCAGGAGATGACTGCAACCTGTTTACGAGACATGGATTATTACCTGCGTCTTGTCACTTACGGCGTGGTTGCTGGCGACGTCACTCCGATCGAAGAGATTGGTGTGATTGGTGCCCGTGAGCTTTACCGCTCCCTTGGCACCCCTCTTGAGGCAATGGCTGAGGCCGTGCGCGAAATGAAATCCGTTGCCATGAGTATCCTCACAGGCTCAGATGCCGAAGAGGCTGGCTTCTATTTCGATTACGTGATCGGCGCTCTCGCTTAAATCATCGGAATCACCCACCTTCCACGCCACTTCAACTGATCCATGCAAGACGCGATCACCAACGTCATCAACAAGTCGGACGTCCAAGGCCTGTACTTGGATACCAACTCCATGACAAACCTTGAGCAGTATTTCACCAGCGGTGAACTGAGAGTCAAGGCTGCCGCAACCATTAGCGCTAACGCGTCGTCGATCATCAAAGAAGCTGTAGCAAAGTCGCTGCTTTATTCGGACATCACTCGTCCAGGCGGCAACATGTATACGACTCGACGGTACGCCGCCTGTATTCGAGACCTTGACTATTACTTGCGTTATTCCACCTACGCGATGCTCGCAGGTGATACATCAATTCTTGACGAACGCGTACTGAATGGTTTGAAAGAAACCTACAACTCATTGGGTGTCCCCATTGGAGCTACTGTCCAAGCCATCCAAGCCATGAAAGAAGTGACAGCCTCTCTTACAGGTCCAGATGCTGGCAGGGAAATGGGTGTTTACTTCGACTACATCTGTTCTGGACTTGGCAACTGATGCGTCTCTTCAAGGTCACAGCCTGCATTCCCTCACCCGAAAAGGTTCGTTCGCAGCGTGAGCTGCAAAATACCTTTTTTACAAAGTGGGTTCCTTACGAAAGCTGGTTTGCTGAACAACAGCGAATACAGAAGCAAGGTGGGCGCATCATCAAAGTTGAACTTTGTACAGGTGGTTGTCAGGTCAATGTTGGCAATTAGATAGTCAATTACTGCATCACATCGCTTTAACCCGGCCTTGGTCGGGTTTTTTTGTTGTATTAGCTTGGCAAATCGTTCATGGGGCGGCTCAATAGGTGTCTGACTATTGATTTACTTTCTTTTGAGCGACTCCAGCGTGACCTCCAGAAGGAGCCGACCCACGCGGAGGGGGGCAGCGAAAGTCTCTGTGGACTCAGTTTCCAATCAGCGAGGGGTTCAGCGTTGGCTACCTCTCGACTGGTCTCTCTGGCCAACAGAGGCGAGGCTCCTGCTCAGTCTTACTGCCATCTGGTGTGTTGCTGGATTACTGGTGTTGGCCTCAGCCAGCTGGTGGGTTGCAGCTCGAGAACAAGGGGAAGGGGCTTATTACCTAAAACGTCAACTGGTCTGGATGCTGGCCAGCTGGAGTCTGATGGCGTTCGTTGCTTCAACAACACTCAGACGCTGGCTAAAAATCGCCGGTCCTGGCCTTTGGATCGGTTGCCTGATGGTTGCAGCCACATTGGTCATGGGTACCACCGTTAATGGAGCGAGTCGCTGGCTCGTCATCGGTCCAATTCAGGTCCAACCATCAGAGTTGGTGAAACCCTTTGTGGTCCTCCAGGCCGCCAATCTCTTCGCCCTATGGAAGCGGAATGCCTTGGATCAAAAGGTGCTTTGGCTAGCAAGCTTCGCGACACTTGTGCTGCTCATTCTCAAACAGCCGAATCTGAGCACCGCAGCACTGATTGGTCTTCTGATTTGGCTGATGGCTTTTTCAGCGGGACTTCCCTTGATTCAACTTTTTGGGACCGCTCTGGCAGGGGGACTGCTCGGGGTTAGCAGCATCTTGATTAATGAATACCAACGGATCCGCGTGATCTCGTTCCTCAATCCGTGGCAAGACCCTCAGGGCGATGGTTATCAACTCATCCAAAGCCTGCTGGCGATTGGATCAGGAGGAATTTTTGGCCAAGGTTTCGGCCTATCGACCCAGAAACTGCAATATCTGCCCATCCAAAGCACGGATTTCATCTTTGCCGTCTACGCCGAGGAGTTTGGCTTCGTTGGATCGGTGATGCTGCTGTTATTCCTCATGTTGATGGGTTTTTTAGGGCTTCGTGTTGCATTGAGCTGCAGGAGCAACCAGGCAAGGCTGATAGCGATTGGATGTTCGACACTTTTAGTAGGACAGTCTCTGATGAATATTGCGGTGGCCTCCGGTGCCATGCCCACAACGGGTCTCCCACTCCCAATGGTCAGCTATGGGGGGAATTCACTGCTCTCCAGCATGGTGGTTATTGGCTTGTTAATCCGTTGTTCACTGGAATCCACAGGTTTAATCGGTGGTCACAGCCACCGCGATCAGCGACGACGTGGATAAGGTGAGTATCAATTGATCCCGGCAGCACCGGTACAACTATTTCATCACTCGAGCTGGCACTGTCAGACCTTGCTCGCAGTAGCGAGCAACTTCTAAACCATGCGCTGCAGCAGCCAGGCCCCATCACGGTGGCTCTTGTTTTCGCAGGAGGAGCTCTTACCAGCCTTGGGCCATGTTCTCTTTCCTTATTACCGATCACACTTGCCTACCTAGCGGGCTTCGACAACAAACAAAAGCCTTGGCAACGCAGCCTGTCTTTCTGTGCTGGCATTGTTGGTGCTCTGGTGGTGTTGGGCAGCCTGAGTGGCCTTCTGGGCCGAATCTATGGCCAAATACCAGGATTGATTCCAACCCTCGTAGCCGTTTTAGCGGTTGTGATGGGACTCAATCTGCTCGGGGTAGTGCGTCTCCCTCTTCCCGCAGGACCTGACCCGCTCAGCTGGACAAGCAATGTGCCTGCCCCACTAGCCCCTGTTGCTGCAGGATTAGCGTTTGGACTGGCGGCGTCACCATGCACGACACCAGTGTTAGCCGTTCTTCTTGGCTGGATTGCCAGCACTGGCCGCCCACTCCTCGGATTGGTGATGCTGACAAGCTTCGGAATTGGCCAAGTGCTGCCCCTCCTCCTTGCGGGCAACTTGGCTGCTTCGCTGCCACGTTTATTGGCGTTACGACCCATCGGCCGTTGGATTCCACCCATCAGTGGCGTCGTACTCCTCGCCACAGGCGCACTCACACTGTTGGCAAGACTGGTCTGAACTGATGCGTGCACTTCGCCGTCTCTTCGCCCTGCTCTCGGATCTTCGTCTTGCGATCCTGCTGCTTCTGCTGATTGCCATAGCCAGTGCTCTAGGAACCATCCTTCCTCAGAACGAGGCACCTGAGCTTTATTTGGAGCGTTTCGACGCGGATCCATGGCTCGGTCTGATTAATGGCAAACACCTCTTACAACTCCAGCTGAACCACATTTATTCAAGCCAGTGGTTTTTGGGACTTCTGGCATGGCTGGGATTGGCTTTGACTTTGTGCAGTTGGCGTCGACAGTGGCCGGCACTTTTGGCATCTATGCGCTGGGTGGACTATCGCAAACCAAGACAACTCAGTAAATTGGCACTGGCGGAATCGATCGCTTGTCCCAATGGCGAATCAGCCTTAAACATCCTCAGCTCTCACCTACAAGGTCAAGGGTGGCAAGTGCAGAGGCATGAGGATCGTTTAGCCGCACGTCGGGGCGTGATTGGCAAGGTTGGGCCTCTATTGGTTCACGCCGGTTTGGTGCTGCTTTTGATCGGAGCTGCTTGGGGGGCACTCTCTGGAAATCGCTTGGAACGCTTCCTTGCGCCCGGCCGAGTCCTCGATCTGCTTGATCCCTCTGGCAACAACAGGCTCTCGATCACTCTTGAACGCTTCGCAATTGAGAGAGATCCGGCAGGGCGCACCGAGCAATTCCGCTCAAACCTCCTGCTTAATCCTCCAGGAGGCCCTTCGGAACAACACGAAATCAGTGTCAATCATCCTCTGAGATATCGAGGAATGACTATCTATCAAGCCGACTGGGAGCTGGCTGCAATCACAGTTCAGATCGGAAAAAGCCCTGAACTTCAATTGCCCCTTCGCAGTTTTCCCGAACTTGGAGAACAAATTTGGGGCCTTGTGCTTCCAACGCGCCCAGATGGAAGCCAACCCGTGTTGATGAGTTTGAGTAGCGAGCAAGGTCCAATTCAAGTGTTTGATGCTGACGGATCCCTGCTTGGCAACCTGCGACCGGGTGGCACGTCCACCGAAATCAAAGGATTGCCACTCAGAGTGGTGGAAGTGATGCCTGCCAGCGGCCTGCTTTTAAAGCGTGATCCCGGAGTTCCACTCGTGTATGCAGGCTTCGCCATCACACTTCTTGGAGGAGGCCTCAGCTTGATAGCGACCCGACAACTCTGGGCTGTACTGGATTCATCAGCCATTCAGCCATCGAGCAGAAAGCTGCACATCGGAGGACTTTGCAATCGAAATCTTGCTGGCTTCGCCGCAGAATTGCCAATCTTGATTAGCAAGGTTGACGAGTCCCGTGACTAACCCTCACGACAGTGTGGACGTTGCCACGGGGGTTGAAATCAGCTTCCATCTGAATCCAAACCGGATCACAGGCAGTAATCAAATCATCGAGAATCTTGTTCGAGACCTCTTCATGGGAAATCGAACAATTACGAAAGTGATTGATGTACAACTTGATCGCTTTCAGCTCAACCACTCTGGGGCCAGGCTGATAAATCAAACGCAACACAGCAAAATCCGGATAACCCGAAAAAGGGCACAGACAGGTGAATTCCGGCAATTCAATCGAGACCTCATAGGGACGTCCTGGCCTTGGATTGTCGAAACAAATCAACTCTGCTTCGGCGACAGCTCTTTCGCCATACAGAGGGGTTTTGGTGCTTTCAGTGCCGGAAATGCTCATGAGGTGAATGTGGTTCACACCGGCTTTTGACCTTAAGGCCGGCCTTCAAGAAGCGTTGAGTGGATTTCAACAGTGATTGATTCGGTATCAATACGTACAACTGATGGCGCAGAATCCGGGCCTAATAGTCATAAGCAATGCACCCGTTGGGTATGGATCTCAGTCTCGTCACCGAAGGGAATTCTTTCCGACTGCAGCCTGAGAGCGTCCACGGCATTTTGTGGCTCCAGACCCATTTCGAGAAATCCCATTGGGAGCTTCTTGCCGAGGGACTCGTCACTGTCAAGAAATCCAATGCCAGTGAACTTATTGAGGATGCGTCGAACGCCGGATTGAACCTTTCTCCTATCCCGGCCCTGTCATCTCAGGCCAATTCCTGACACACTCAAAAGATCGCCTACTCATCAACATCCATGAAAAAGGTCGAAGCCATCATCCGTCCCTTCAAGCTTGAGGACGTCAAACTGGCTTTAGTCAATGCTGGCATCGTCGGTATGACGGTCAGTGAAGTGCGCGGATTCGGCCGGCAGAAAGGTCAGGTTGAGCGCTATCGCGGTTCCGAATTCACAGTTGAGTTCCTCCAGAAGCTGAAGGTCGAAGTTGTCATCGACGATGGTCGTGTCGATGCCGTGATAGATGCCATTGCTGAAGCGGCCAAAACGGGCGAAATCGGAGACGGCAAGATCTTTGTCTCTTCAGTGGATACCGTTTTGCGTATTCGTACGGGTGACCGTGACAGTTCAGCTCTCTGATCTCAACGTGTCCTGAACCACTTTTCGAACCTGTTCGTCAAAGATCTTTTGAGGTTCTGCTTCACCCAACCACAACAGATATTCGTGGTTGCCTGCAGGGCCAGTGATTGGAGAGCCAACGATTCCCTGGGCATTCCATCCCAGGGAATTCGACGCAGCTATCGCCGACCCGATTGCATCCCTGTGGGCAGAAATTTCTCTCACGACTCCTCCTTTACCGACGCGATCTCTCCCTACTTCAAACTGAGGCTTCACTAAAACTATTGCTTCGCTTCCCTGAGGTTCCAGCAAGTTCCGAATGGCCGGGAGCACAAGTGCCAAGGAGATGAACGACACATCAGCGACAGCAAGAGTGGGACGAACGTCATCAGGTCCATACAGTTCAGTCGCGCTGAGGCGGCGCAGATTCGTGCGCTCTTTCAAAACAACACGCTCATCAATGCGCAAACTCCATGCCGTCTGGCCGTACCCCACATCGATTCCGTAAACACGACTGGCGCCGTGTTGCAACAAGCAATCTGTGAATCCACCTGTAGAAATTCCACCGTCGAGGCATATTCGCCCCTCAACCGATACCGGGAACGCCGTTAGTGCCGCCAACAACTTTTCACCTCCTCTTGAGACAAACCGAGGAGGTTGTTCAACGATCAGCTCAAGATCAGCTGAAACCGAATGTCCAGGCTTATCAAGGAGCTGACCACGCCGGTCTCTCACCTTGCCTGCGCGAATGAGCTGCTGAGCCTGATGACGGGACACAGCAAGTCCCAATGTCAGCATATGAAGATCTAGGCGGCATTTACGAGCCATTTCGACATAAGTGCAATGTGAAACCGAAACAAATACCGGAGTTCCACCCGGAATTCCTTAGACCTCCTGGAAGATCTTGGCAAGCCGCACGCGAGTACGTGTCAGTCATCAATCTCTTTGACCTCAAAAGCGGACTCCGCCCATCTCTAGGGACCAAGTTCCCTAGTGCCTCTCATGAGCCATCTAGTTGCGTGCTCGAGCTCCTACCTCCAGGTTCCTTTGTCATGCTCGACAACCACCCAAACGATCTTCCGCCTTTTCAAATCATCGAATGCCGCGGGGGCCTGTGCTGGGTCCGTCAGCAAGCCTGGGGACAGAGCGTTCAATGGGAAGTTGATCATCGAAGACTCACCTCTGCATAGCTCATTCGTTTTGAGCGAACCTTCAGCGCCATACATTGGTTAAGTCGTTGCCACGCGCTGGCCCTTGATCGAGAGATACACCCTGCCCGAAATGGGCAAGATCTGGACAGACCGGGCCAAATACCAAAGTTGGCTTGATGTTGAGATTGCCGCTTGCGAGGCTAATTGCAGGCTAGGTCGCGTTCCGAAAAAAGCGATGCAAACGATCCGAGAGCAATCGTCGTTTGAGCCCGATCGGATCCTGGAGATTGAGGCCGAGGTCCGCCATGACGTGATTGCGTTTCTCACCAATGTGAACGAACACGTGGGCGATGCTGGTCGTTATATCCATGTAGGAATGACTAGTAGTGACGTCCTCGACACAGGGCTCGCACTGCAGTTGAAAGCCTCCGTTGCGCTATTGCGCCATGAGTTGACTTCCTTGGATGCAGCGATCGCCAAGCTGGCCACGGAGCACAAGACCACCGTGATGATCGGTCGGTCCCACGCCATCCATGGCGAGCCGATCACTTTTGGATTCAAGCTGGCTGGATGGTTAGCAGAAACGCGCCGCAACTCTGAGCGACTAGCTCGGCTGGAGCGTGATGTGGCTGTTGGCCAGGTGAGCGGAGCGATGGGTACCTACGCCAACACAGATCCAGAGGTGGAAAGGCTTACCTGCGAAATCCTGGGCCTCTCTCCTGATACTGCGAGCACCCAAGTGATCTCCCGCGATCGCCATGCCGATTATGTGCAGGTCTTGGCCCTCATTGGGGCCTCACTCGATCGTTTCGCCACCGAGATTCGCAACCTCCAACGCACCGATGTGCTCGAGGTAGAGGAAAGCTTCGCCAAGGGACAAAAAGGCAGTTCAGCCATGCCCCACAAACGCAACCCGATTCGTAGCGAGCGGATCAGCGGTTTGGCACGAGTACTCCGTAGCTACGTCGTGGCCGCTCTTGAAAATGTGGCTCTCTGGCATGAACGTGACATCAGCCACAGCTCAACAGAGCGGATGATGCTTCCTGATTGCTCCGCAACTCTGCACTTCATGCTTCGCGAGATGACTGCCGTGATTTCTGGCCTTGGGGTGTACCCGGACAACATGGTTCGCAACATGAATGTGTATGGAGGCGTGGTTTTCAGCCAACGGGTTCTGCTCGCCCTCGTGGATGGGGGCATGAGCCGCGAAGACGCTTATCAGGTGGTTCAGCGCAACGCACACAGCGCTTGGAACACCAATGGCGGTGACTTCCACGCCAACCTTCAAAACGATCCCAAAGTGAGTGGCAAGCTCAGTGCCGACCAGCTCGCAGAGTGCTTCAGCACAGACCTGCACCAAGCCAATCTGGGAGTGGTGTGGGATCGACTAGGCCTGTGAGTCGATGTTCTGGACCCCCTATGCCGACTGGATTTACGTGGTAGTCAGTGTGAGCGGGATGCTCATCATCATCGCGCTAGTCCTTCGCCCTGACGGAAAGTCATGACCCAAACAACAAGGACCGAACACGACAGCATGGGCCCGGTCGAGGTACCGGCTAAATCCCTCTGGGGAGCACAGACCCAGCGCTCTCTACAGAATTTTGGGATTAGCGATGAGCTCATCCCTATTGATTTGATCCATGCCCTGGCGCAAATCAAACAAGCGGCAGCGATCGTGAACGCTCGCCTGGGGGTGTTGGATGACAACCGACGCGACCTGATTGTGAAGGTGGCGGCCACCATTGCCGAGGGCCATCACGACGATCAGTTCCCCCTGAGGGTTTGGCAAACCGGCAGCGGCACTCAGACAAACATGAACGTCAATGAGGTGATCAGCAACCTGGTGTCGCGGAGCGAGGGGGAGCCATTAGGCAGCCATCAGCCGGTGCACCCGAACGATCATGTCAACCGCTCGCAGTCGACCAACGATGCCTTCCCAGCCGCCATCCACATCGCTGCTGCCGCAGGCATCCAACACAGACTATTGCCGGAATTGCAGCGACTAAGCAACGCTTTCGCTGCAAAGAGTGAAGCCTGGCAAGGCATCGTGAAGATTGGACGCACCCACCTGCAGGATGCGGTGCCGCTCACCCTTGGCCAAGAATCTTCAGCTTGGCGCGATCAGCTCAGCAGTGCTAAGAACCGCATTGAAACATCACTGCAAGAGCTCTACCCACTCCCGCTCGGCGGCACTGCAGTGGGAACGGGCCTGAATGCCCCGGAAGGATTCGCCGACCAGGCAGCAACGGAACTGGCGCGCCTGAGCGGATTGCCCTTGGTCTCGGCTCCAAACAAGTTTGCTGTGATGGCAAGCCATGATGGACTGGTGAACGCCATGGGGCAACTGCGATTGCTCGCGGTGAGCTTGCTCAAGATCGCGAACGACCTCCGTTTGCTCGCCTGCGGCCCCCGCGCCGGCCTTGCAGAGCTTCATTTACCTGAGAACGAACCCGGCAGCTCGATCATGCCTGGCAAGGTGAATCCCACCCAGTGCGAAGCGATGGCCATGGTCTGCACCCAGGTCATGGGCCTCGATGCTGCGGTAGCGATGGCTGGATCCGGCGGCCACCTACAGATGAACGTCTACAAACCGCTGATTGGCTTCAATCTGCTGAAATCGATCACCCTTCTTACCGATGCCTGCCACAGCTTCCGAGTGGCCATGGTGGAGGGTATCGAACCAAACCGCAGTCGCATCCAACGCGACGTGGAGCAATCGCTAATGCTCGTCACACCGCTGACGCCTGTGATCGGATACGACAAGGCAAGTGCCATCGCTAAATACGCTCACGAGCAGGGATCAAGCCTGCGAGATGCGGCCCTGGAGCTGGGCTATGTCAGTGCTTCGGAGTTCGATCGGATTGTCGATCCGTCGGCGATGACAAGCTCTTAATCGTCTCGAGAAACAAGGTCCAAGCCTGCCCTTCACGTCGAATACAGCAAAAAAAACCTTCAGATGCCCCGTTCAGGCGGCCCGCTCAGTCGCTGCACTCAAACCACTGGAGTCAGCAGCCGCGGCCTTGAGGACCTGATCAGCCTCAGCCACTGGGAAACGATTAATTGCACTCAAGGCCAAACGGGCATTGTTGCGGAGCTGCTCGCTAATCGCCTCGCAGTAGGGCACCTGGGCAAGTAAGTCCACCGTGCGCCGCATGATCCGCACCACATCTCCTTCATCCAAAGAGGTATTAGCGATCAGATCATTCCAGGTTGTCCCCTTGGCCCAAGCCTCCACCAATCCCATCAATTCAGGCTCCCACCAAGCTGGCACCACCACCTTGAAGCGCTCCTGCGCCCGCAGAAGCTCCCGACGGATTCCTGACAAATCATGCAGGGCCTCTTCCGCAAGAGGAGGTGCCGGGAATGCACTCCAAAGATCTGGACGATTCACCTCCGTGCTGATGGCCTCAAAAACTGCAGCCAGTTCTGCCGGAGGCAGCTCATCAAGATGACCACTCATCAGTGCCAGGCCAAGCCAAAGCTCGTTGTCGCCACGAAGAGCTGCAACGGTGCGGCCGATCTCTGTTGGTTCCAAATCGTCCAGACAGCCAAAATGGCGAAGGATTTCAATCAGAGCAAGAAAGGTATCCCAGTGCCGGTTGGAGCGGTGATGGAGCAATTGCTGGCGCTCAGCGATTTCATGCTCAAGATCTTCCATGCGACGCCGGTGCTTCTTGAGTTGCTTGCGATCTCCCCAACGATGGGCCGAATGCCCCCCTAACTGATCTTCCAACTCCTTGACCAGGCGAACTTGAGACAACACCTCGCCAGCCAAGTCGTACTGAGCTGTGGTCATGTCATGGCGACGGGCCATGTGCGCTACTGCCAAAGCCAGACCGCCACTGTCCTGATCGCCATGACGAAGTTCACCGGAGCGGCTCAGATCAGGCGACTTCACGCCATCAACTTGCAAACAGCTCAATTCCGCATGCAAACTCACCACGGCCTGACAGGGCAACAGGATCCAAACGTTGTCCTGGGTCAAACAAAGCAGGAGCGGGAACTGGCCCGGGCCATCGCATTTCTCAACGATCACAGCAGGGGTCACCCCACCACGCAGACGAGGTGACTTGAGGCTCACCAGCGTTCCAACGCTCGAAAACTGAAGAGCTGTCGTCAATTCATGCGCCAGTGTTTCTTCAGCCTGCTGCTGAAGAATCCTGAGCAGGCGCCTTTCTTCCCTAAGGCGGCCACGCTGTTTTTCGTATTCTTCAAAGTCCTCCCAAGGCACATCACCAGCAGTACCTTGCAGCTGGCCCAGCTGCAAGCGCAACTCACCCAGATGTTGTTCTTCCTCGACCAAATCCAAACTGGCGAGGTAACGGCCAAAGCTGCGCTCCACTAGCTCCCTAGCTTTGGCCAGGTCATGACGTTGCAACAAGTTGAGAACCATGCCGTAGCTGGGAGTGAACTGACTCACCAGCGGATCAGAAGGGCTTGTCGCTAGTTGACCTGCCTCTCTCACCCCTTCAAATCGACTCTGGACAGTCACCACATAACCCTTTGTGTCCAAACCGCGGCGGCCTGCACGACCAGCCATTTGCAGAAACTCACTGGCCATCAGGGGCCGGTGCCCGCGTTCAGTCCGCTTGGAAAGAGATGCGATCACGGTGCTGCGCGCCGGCATGTTGATGCCCGCAGCCAACGTTTCGGTGGCAAACACTACCTTCACTAACCCCTGCTGAAACAACTCCTCGATCAGCTCTTTCCAAGCAGGGAGCACTCCTGCGTGATGAGACGCGATCCCACGCAACAACGCATCGGCATGGATTCCATCGCGCACCGCTTCAGGATTCGCGGCTGTGTAGGCCTGAAGCCGTTTGCGAATGATCGATTGCTCGGTCTCGCTTACCAAACACTGCACTCCAAGATCGCGAACAGCCTTGTCGCACCCACGACGACTAAAAATGAAATAGATCGCGGGAAGCATCTCCCGCTGAGCCATTTGAGCCACCACAAAGCTGATGGGCGGTGCTTCCGGCTGAGGCGGCCGAGGAGAACGCCCTTTGCGCTTGTGTCCTTTTGGAGCACGCCAAACCTTGCAATTGGGATGGATGCCAGTTCCCTGTTCATTCAGAAGCGGATGGAGGCCCTTGGCACTGCAGAAGCTGAAGTGCAGAGGCACCGGACGGAAATCACTGATCACGAGCCGAGTCGGACCATGAACTTTTTCGATCCAATCGGTGAGTTGCCCCGCATTGGCGACGGTGGCTGACAACGCCACCAGTTGGACAGAAGGGGGGCAGTGAATGATCGATTCTTCCCAGACAGTGCCCCGCTGAGAGTCATTCATGTAGTGGCACTCATCGAGCACGACCGACTCCACGTCTGCAAGAGGGTCGTCATGCTCGTCCGCTTCTGCGTAGAGCATGTTGCGGAAGATCTCGGTGGTCATCACCACCACTCGCGCCTCACGGTTGACACTCAGGTCACCCGTCATCAAGCCAACATTTTCAGCTCCAAACTGCTCACGAAAATCACGCAGCTTTTGATTGGATAAAGCCTTAAGAGGAGTTGTGTAAAACACCTTTTGGCCGTGGGAAATCGCCCGATGAATCGCGTATTCGCCAACCAGCGTTTTGCCAGATCCAGTGGGCGCACTCACTACAACAGAATGGCCTTGATTCAGTGCATCGATCGATTCCAACTGGAACCCATCCAAAGGGAATGGAAACAGTTGAGAAACATCTAGTGACACCATGGTTTGATCCTAGAGATGGCTCGAGCAGGGAGCAGCAAACTGGCCAACATGTGCAGCCCGTCTCAAGCCCGCCGCCGTCAGCTACGCACCTGGAGGCCCAGTCCAGATGGAACACGTCTACTCCCTGCCAACTCGGCCCCAGAGGGAGATGAAAAGCAGCGTTCTCTGGTGGATTTAGCCAGCAACGACTACCTCAATCTGGCTCAGCACCCAGAGCTCATCGCGGCAGCGAAGGAAGAAATCAACCGAAGTGGCGTTGGAGCCGGTGGGTCCAGGCTCATAAGTGGTAGCCGCCCAGTGCATGACCAACTCGAAACGCAATTAGCGAGCTGGCTGGAGCAAGATCGGGTGCTTCTTTACCCCAGCGGCTTTCAAGCCAATATTGCTGCCGTTTTTGCTCTCGCCGACCGCCACGTACCCGTGCTAGCTGACCGGCTTTGTCATTACTCCTTGCTCACCGGAGTACAAGCCAGTGGTGCGCGGCTTCAGCGCTTTTCTCACAATGACCTCCAAGACCTGAACCGAAAGCTGGAGCGCTGTCATCAACTGCACCCGGGACACAAACCACTCGTCATTACAGAAAGCCTGTTCAGCATGGAGGGCACAAGCCCAGACCTAGCCACCATGGCAGAGCTCTGCGCCAGTCATGGTGCCCGACTGCTTGTGGATGAAGCCCATGCTCTTGGAGTGCTGGGCGAGGGAGGGCGAGGGCTCTGCCAAGCCTTACCAAGCAATGCTGTGACCCTGCTTAGTGGAACTTTTGGGAAGGCCTTTGGCAGCGGTGGGGCGTTTCTTGCCTGCGGTGCAGAACTCGGAGAGACCCTTCTCCAATCCAGTGGCGCCTTTCGATACACCACGGCCTTGGCACCTCCCCTTGCAGCAGCAGCTCTCACCGCATTGACACTGATGCAACGCCATCCGCATTGGTCTGGGGAACTCATCACAAAAAGCCAGCACTGGCGTTCCGCTCTCGCTTCTGCTGGGTGGGCGCGACCAGGTGGGACAGGTCCGATTCTGCCTCTCGTGATCGGTACCGACCAAGCAGCCTTAGATCGCCAACAGCAGCTCGAAAATGCAGGGCTGCTGAGCGTGGCCATTCGCCCCCCCACTGTTCCTGAAGGGACTGCCAGGCTGCGCCTAGTGGTGCGTCGGATCATGCCTGATCGGACATTGGAACAATTGCTAAGCGCCCTTCCTGTTAGTTGAGATCACGATGAAACAGGTCATCGCCATGCATGGGTGGAGCGGTGACAGCCACGCCTGGGTGTCCTGGATCCGCCACTTCAAACATCACAACTGGTCGTGGCAGAGCGGTGAACGTGGTTATGGGAAGTGCCAGGTGCACATCCCCTTCTGGCATGACGATCAAGATCCACTCGAACAGCAACGCCGCGTGGTCGTTGGCCATTCCCTAGGACCACATCTGCTGCCAGATGCCGTGTTGGCCCAAGCCACCGATCTGGTTTTGCTGGCGAGTTTCTCCAGGTTTGTCCCGCAAGGTCCTAAGGGTCGAGCACTCACTATTGGCCTCAACGGTATGCACCGCTGCCTAGGTAGCAGCGAAGAATCAGAGATGCTGAACAATTTTTTGGCACGGGCGGCATCACCTTCTTCATCAGTTGGCCTCTCGCATGGCCCCATCAATGAAGGACTTTCTGCCGACGGCCGTCATCGATTAAGCGACGACTTAGATCGATTAATCGCCTGTACAGAGTTACCCCTAGGGCTTCAAGAAACAACTCGAGTGCTCGTGGTGGAAGCAGGTCAAGACGCCATTGTTCTTCCGGCCGCTAGAGAGGAGCTGCGCGCCGCACTTGAGACGAAACTCAAGTGTCCGGCTGAACACTGGCTGATCCGCGAAAGCGGGCACGCGCTTTTGGTTCCAGATCTCCTAATCCGAGTTCAGCGGTGGTTGGATCACGAGCAGGGAGAGCGATGAGCAACACCTGGGGCTCAAAGGTTCTAGACGGCTTTGATGGCTCAGCAACCCAATACAACCGTGCTGCCCGTCTGCAAAAGGCCATGGCCTGGCGGATTGCAGGTCACTGCCAGCGTCTGCCAATCCCGTCGGGCCGATGGCTGGATCTTGGGAGTGGAACCGGGCTTCTGGCCGATGCTCTCGAACATCGACACCCTGGAAAGATCGTGGAGCGCATCGATGGAAGTCCATCCATGCTTGCCTGCTGTACACGTCAAGATCAAACTCAGCTTTGGGATTTGAATCAGCCTTTACCTCTTTGGCGAGACCCACCAACTCTCATTGCCTCAAGTTTCTGTTTGCATTGGTTATCTGATCCAGCAACGACACTTCGTCATTGGTTCGAGCGGCTTGCTCCCAATGGTTGGTTAATCGTTGCTCTGCCAATTGAAGGCTGCTTCCCTCAATGGCACGCTGCGGCCAGTCAAGCGTCTGTTCCCTGCTCGGCCCTGCACTTCCCATCATCCAAAGACTTGATTGCTTTATTACCCAACGAACAGATCAGACGACAGGAAAAGCTGAGTTTTAGCGAACAAGCCAATCACATCACAGCACTCCTGGGACCGATGAAAGCCATTGGCGCCGGGACCAGCACATGTGCATCTCTCAGCGTGAAGCAATGGCGTCAGCTGAACACCGACTGGCCTGCACGCTGTGCCGAAGGTCGGATCAAATTGACTTGGGTCATCCAACTACTGATGATTGAGCGATGAATACTTCCTCCGCTCAGGTCGTCATTTGCGGAACAGACACCGATGTCGGTAAGACCATTGTCAGCGCTCTGTTTGTTCAGGGATTGGGAGCCACTTACTGGAAACCAGTCCAAAGCGGTACTGAAAACGGTGGGGATCGTCAACGTGTAATCGACCTGCTTCAGCTGCCTAAAGAAAAATGGCGAAAGGAAGCCTATGCCTTCTCAGCTGCTGTTTCACCGCACTGGGCTGCTGAACAAGATGGACAATGCATCGATCCGGATCAACTCAAATTGCCAACCGTGGATGGTCCACTTGTGGTGGAGACTGCCGGCGGCTTGATGGTTCCACTCACACGTAACTGGATTCAGATCCAACAGTTGGAACGGTGGAGACTTCCGGTTGTCTTAGTGGCCCGTAGCGGATTAGGCACTCTTAACCACACGCTTCTCAGCTTGGAGGCACTACGGAGGAGAACGATCCACTGTCTTGGGCTGGTCATCAATGGACCACATCATCCCGACAATGCACTCACCCTGAAGCAACTCGGCGATGTTGCTGTGCTGTGCGAATTACCACCTCTTGAACATCTCAATGCAGCTGCCCTTGCCACGCAATGGCATGTTCAGAACGTGAAAGCTAAGGTCGAAACCGAAATCATTCGTTTTCAGGCTTCGAGATGAACAGCCGTCAGACCGGAGCCGCAGTGGCCATTGCTCTCCTTTGCGCAGGAATTTTGGTTTTGCTCACTGACGTTGAAGTTGGGATTGTGCGCTGGGTCAACTGTGGCCCTTTCTCAACTGAAGCCGAGAAAAAAAGCGAAGTCTGCCGCTGATGTCACAAAAACCCATTAACCGGCATCTGCAACGGAGTTGTGTCTAAGAACCACCACCCCCACCTTTGGCCACCGTTCACACAAATCTCTACGAGTCCCCCAATGGAGAGGGTGCTGCGTGGAAACGGTGCGTTGCTTTACCGCGATGAAGGGCCACCGTTAATTGATGCGATCAGCAGTTGGTGGGTCACCCTGCATGGCCATGCTCACCCCCATATCGCAGAAGCAATCTCGGAGCAGGCCAATATGCTTGAACAAGTTATTTTCGCAGAATTCACGCATCCGCAAGCCGAACGATTAGCCGATCGTTTAGCTGCCAAAACGGGATTAGATCGAGTCTTTTTCTCAGATAATGGCTCAACTGCCGTCGAGGTTGCTCTCAAAATCGCCATTCAGTGGTGGCACAACCAAGGAGAACCAAGGCAACAGATCATTGCCTTCGACGGCGCTTATCACGGAGATACGTTTGGTGCGATGGCTGTAGGGGCTCGCAATCTCTTTAGCGAACCTTTTGACCCGCTTTTGTTCCCAGTTGCTCGTGTTCCTTGGCCGGCCACTTGGTGGGACGACGATCACGTCGAACAGCGTGAACAAGCAGCACTCACCCAGTTAGAGGCCGCCCTAGAGACACCAACTGCCGCAGTCATCCTCGAGCCACTGGTCCAGGGAGCCGGTGGAATGAGCATGGTGCGTCCGGCCTTTCTTCAAGAAGTGCAAAAAAGAGTTCGAAACGCTGGAACCTTGTTGATCGCCGACGAAGTACTCACAGGCTTCGGGCGTTGCGGTGATTTCTTGGCGACACAAAGGGCGGGAATCAAACCTGATCTCGTCTCGCTGTCAAAAGGATTGACCGCTGGCTTCCTTCCCATGGGCATCACCATGGCCAGCGGTGCTGTATTCGATGCCTTCGTCGGCACCGAGCCGAGCTTGACGCTTTGGCACGGCCACAGTTTTACTGCTAACCCGCTGGGGTGCGCCGCAGCCAATGCCAGTCTTGACCTTCTCGAAGCAGAACCTGAGAAATACCTGGGTTTCGAAGCGAGACATCGATCGCACTTAGAGCTTTTGGCGAGTCATCCAGGCATCAAGCATGTTCGGGTGATCGGGACCATTGCAGCCTTTGATCTCGTCGTTAGCGACCAAGAGGGGTATCTCAACCCTGCGGGAAAAGTGTTACGGCGCTTAGCTAGAGACAGAGGAATACTCGTTCGACCACTCGGTCAAGTTGTTTATTTACTTCCACCGCTTTGCATTAGCGAGGATCAATTGAGCCATTGCTATGCCGTTCTCCAGGAAGCCCTCGATCTCTTGCAAGATCAATAAAAGCGATCAAGCAAGTCACTCAGAGCTGAATCTCATGGGCCCAGACGCAGGGCAGCCTCCACATCAGCACGTGAAAGTCCGTAGGGAAATACGCAAGGACGAGGTGCTTCTTTCGGGCTCCAAATGACGGCTAGATCTGTCTGCAGCAGACGAATTTCGGCAGTCCATCTCGTTTCCTGCCAAGACCAACAACAAGGGTCATCTTCCAACCGGCGTGCTCCAAGCTGCTCGAGCCAATGCTCAAGTGCCTGGAGTGAATGCTGATTCAAAGGAGTTTCGGCTGGAGGCATCGACACCATCAAGGGCTCCACGAGTCAACGTCTCCTCAGTAGTCTGCTCGGCCACCAACCAACTGGGCTGAACCTGAAGCGCCATTCCCCTGCTCCAGGCCACACCAACACCAAGTGATAAGCATAAAAACAAAGCCCCAACCAACATCAGAAGCGCTAACCACTCGCCTCCAGAAAGAGGTCGTCGCTCACCAATTGCCGTTGCAGAAGACACCGGATACGAAGGCAGAGGTGCGTGCTGCTGTTGCCAGAGTTGATCCTGCTGGATCAACTGAGCGTCATAAATCTGACGCAAATGAGGATCTGCGAGCTGGTCATAGGCCTCTCGCAACAGTTGGAACTGACGAGCTGCTTCCTCTGCAGGCAGCATGGTCGTATCTGGATGAACCGATTTGCTTAAACGCCGAAACGCCCGACGCAAGGTATCGGCATCGACTCCATGGCTCACTCCCAGCCGTTCGTAGTGAGTCGAGGCCTTCATGACGTCCTTCTTTTGGCAGATCATGAGAGTGCATTCTAGAAAGAGTCGCTGTCCTGGCAGCCATGCCAGAAGTAAATACCTTCTATGAGGCTGGTCCTGACCTATGGCAGTGCCTAGGTTGGCAGCCCAAAGACATTCAGATAGCT
>MDTC01141333.1_pt1 | contig 18410 bp, 25 predicted proteins | sample 811181 | NCBI WGS metagenome assembly MDTC01 (sample SAMN05326644, study PRJNA326480) | marine metagenome | isolation source: seawater | place: Pacific Ocean: North | collected 2011
AATAGGAGAATGGTACCGTGGCATATGAGTACGGGGCGAAAGAGCCTGAAAAATTAAAAATTAAAGACATGACTCCTAAGCAAAAGGAGTTGTTGATAGATAGCGACAATTTCTGTATGTTGCCATGGATGCATCTTCACGCATTTCCAGATGGCAGGGCATACCCTTGTTGTTTTGCTTTAGATAAACTTCCGGTTGGAGATGTAAACAAGCAATCCATGGAAGAGGTTTGGAACGGCGAGAAAATGAGGCAGATGCGTTTGAACATGTTAGGCAACAAACCATCAAGAGAATGTTTTAAATGTTACGATCAGGAGAAATCCGGTTTCTTTAGTCTACGTTTAAGTTCCAATAAACACTTTGGACATCTTGTAGACATGACAGATACAACCAAACCTGACGGGTCTGCTGACTTCGTAATAAAATATTGGGATATACGTTTCTCAAATTTATGTAATATGGCTTGTAGAAGTTGTGGTACATGGTTCAGTTCAAACTGGTATGAGGATCACAAAAAACTTACAGGTAAACCGCCACCTCATGCAAAAGTTATGAAGGCCGGTAGGTCTGCTAATGATATTTGGGAACAATTATTAAAACAGTTTGATCATGTTGAACAATTTTATTTTGCAGGAGGCGAGCCAATAATAATGGAGGAACATTTACGTATTTTAAAAGAACTTGATAAACGTAAGATGTACCATGTTAGGTTAATCTACAACACAAACTTTAGTAAATCTAAATTTAAAGGCACAGACATATTTGAATTATGGAATAAATTTGATTCGGTATCAATAGGTGCAAGTTTGGATGCGGAAGGCTCTCGAGCAGAATTAATGCGTAAAGGCACTGTATGGGAGGAAACAGTTGCTAACAGGAAAAGAATGTTAGAAGTATGTCCACAAGTTGATTTTTATATCAGTTCAACGGTTGGACTTGCGAATTCGTTACATGTTGCGGACTTTCATCGAAATTGGGTGGAAAAAGGATTAATTAAACCACAGGATTTCAATTTCAATCTGTTACAATATCCATTATGGCAACGTATGGATTTACTACCTTTAGAATACAAACAACAAGTGAAAGAAAAATACGAAAAACATATTGATTGGCTAAAAACACAGGATCACTTGACTAGGGCCACTAAAGGATATCAGAGTGCCTTGGACTATTTGTTTAGACGAGATAAATCAGAACATCTCAAAACTTTTTTCAACGAAACAAGGAAATACGACAAAATCAGAAACGAAACATTTACTGACACGTTTCCAGAATGGAAAGAATTATTTGACAAGTATGAAACATCGAAAACCTAAAACTTTTGCAGACAAATTTGCATTTGCAGTAACCATGGGACTGAGATGGATTGCTGACACGTTCTTTGCCAAACGTTATGGACACAGAGCAGTTGTATTGGAAACTGTTGCAGGTGTTCCAGGTATGGTTGCAGGAATGTGGAATCATTTGCGTAGTTTAAGAAAAATGAAACCAGATGACAGAGGATGGATAAGGCAATTATTAGAAGAAGCAGAGAACGAACGTATGCATCTTATGATATTCATACAGATTGCTAAACCTAACTGGTTTGAACGTTGGATGATCATTCTTGCCCAAGCAATATTTTGGCATTTTTATTTGGTGCTTTACATATTTTTTCCAGCCTGTGCCCATAGAATGGTGGGTTATTTTGAAGAGCAGGCAGTGATCAGTTATACAGATTATTTAAAACAGATAGATAATGGATCAGCAAAAAATATACCAGCACCAAAAATAGCAATTGGATATTATGGACTTAAAAAAACAGCAACATTGAGAGATGTTGTGCTATCAGTAAGACAAGACGAAAGAGGTCATGCAAAAGTAAACCATGAAATGGCAGATGAGGTAAAACGTGAAAAGAATTAAACCAAGCGAAGGCAACAAAACATTTTGTATGGCTCCATGGACGCACACTTATCTATCACCACAAATGGAGAGAAGGTTGTGTTGCAGTTCTCGTGAAAGTTCAACAAACTTTAATCAGTATATTGACACATTTGATCCTAAAGGAAAAAATGATAATATTAATTTAACGACATTAAAAGATCATTGGAATTCTGATTACATGAAATCTGTTAGGTTAAAATTACTTGCAGGTGAAGAGATACCACAATGTGCTGTTTGCAATCACAAATTATTAAATGAACAAGTTTATAGACAACATTTCAATTGGTTGTATAAAAATAAGATAGACGAAGCATTTACATCAACGGATGAAACAGGTGCAACATCGATGCAGACAGAAAGTTTTGATTACAGGTTCTCTAACTTATGTAATTTTAGTTGTAGAATGTGTGGTGACATGTTGAGTAGTAGTTGGGAAACAGAAAATAAAAGACATGGTAAAGGTGACTATGATCAATATAGGATATGGGGTCGTAAAGATATAAAACAACAATTAGAAAAATTCCATGATCAGCAAATTGTTAAAGAATTTACTGATGCAGTAGAACAAAAACGTATAACCGAACTATATTGGTGTGGCGGTGAACCATTGATGTGGAAAATACATTGGGAAGCAATGAAAAGAATTATTGAATTAGGGTATCAAGACAAAGTTTTAGCAAGATATAATTCTAACATGAGCAGGATACAATATTTCAAATATAATCTGTTTGACGATATTTTGAAATATTTTCCAAATTTTCAAATATGTGCATCGATTGACGGAACAGGAGAAGTTGGAGAATACATTAGGACCGGCCTAAAGTACAAAGAGTGGCTTGAAAATATAAAATATGGATTAAAATTTGTTCAAACTAGGCACCAGCGTATGCAACTTGATTTAACAATTACATTGCCAGGACTGTTTGACCTAGAGAACATGGTCAAATTGAGTAATGACTTACAAATTGAATTGTTAACAAAGCAAGTGTTTAATTTTTCAAATGACAATGCCATGGCACCCCTATTCATGCCATATGACATAATGAGTGAACTTATAAACGACGCAAGAAACAAAACAATCAAGTATAAAAATCCTAATTTACAAAACTTTTTTAACCAATTGGACGAAATGCAATCTCAAAAGAGAAATAACGAGTTGGTATACAGCCAAGAAGAATATATTAAAGGACAAAAAAACGGAAAAGCGGAAGTAGAACGCCTAGATAAGATTAGAAATACCGATATTAAAAAAATATTAAGCAAAAATAAGAAAGCATTGGAATGGTGGACAAGTATCTAAAAACAAATATATGTCCATTGCCTTGGACTAGTTTAGAGGTAGGCGTTAACGGGGGAGCATCACCGTGTTGCCTTTATAAAGGTCAAGTGCCAGATGTCAAAGTGTACGAAAATGATCTTAAACAAATACAAAAGCACAAATACATGGAGGACTTGCGTGAAAAGTTTACGAAAGGCGAAAGACCAGAAGGTTGCAATAATTGTTGGGCAGAAGAAGATGCAGGCAAAACAAGCAAACGCATGAACTCTTTGTACAAAATGAAAAATAGTTTGAAAGATTGGACTCCTAATAGCGAGCCAACACTGAAATTTATTGACTTTAAGTTAGGAAATGTATGTAATCTCAAATGCAGGATTTGTGGCTCATGGAGTTCCAGCAAATGGGCACAGGAAGAACTTGATTACGGAGAGAATCCCGTGGCAAGAAAAAATCTAATCGAAGGCGGATGGGTAAAAAAACAGCCACAATTTTTTGATGACATCAAGGATTGTCTTGCAGATGCAGAATTTTTTGAATTCACAGGCGGCGAGCCTTTTATGATTAAAAATCATTTCAAGATATTGATGCATTGTGTTGAGAAAGGATACGCAAAGAATATCGACATACACTATAACACCAACGGCACTCAACTTCCACCAAAAGACATATTCGACTTATGGAGTTATTTTAAAAGAGTGGAGATTGCGTTTAGTATCGATGATGTAGGTGAGCAATTTGAATATCAGAGACATCCTGCAAAATGGCGTGAGGTTAATCAAAACCTGGTAAAGTTTAAGGAAAGGCAAACTCCAAATATGGAGTTTCAAATCTGCACCACGATTGACATATTCAACGTTTTCAGTTTGGCAAAAATTGCATTATGGGTGGCACAGTATCAACCAAAGTTTTTTTATGTGAATACTTGCTTTGATCCGGATGTGTTTAATGTGCAAACTTTGCCACAGCAAGTGAAAAACATTGTCAATGATAGATATCACATGCTGACTGACTTCCAGCCAACTCTGAGATTTATGAATAGTGCAGATAGAGATAGTGAGGAAATAAGATGGCAGAGAAAAGCAAGGATATTGCAGACAGACAAATATAGAAATGAAAATTTTGGAGAAACTTTTCCACTTCTAAACAAGGTTTTGAAAATATATGATTAAATTTATATCAGGCGGTTGCAGTTTCACATTTGGTCATGAATTAAGTGATGACAACGAAGGCAAGACACCATCTAAGAAAACTTGGGCATATTTGTTAAAGATGCAAAATTTTCCAAAGGCAGAATATTATTGCACAGCCAAACCTGGTTCGGGAAATTCGGGTATCGCACGTAGAATCTTTAATGTTGTTGCCAACACTAAAAATGAAATTGCAGGCGTTGTTGTGATGTGGAGTTTCAATTCACGTTACGATTGGGCGATGCCAAGACACAACTTGTTGGAAGACACTCGCTGGGCAACCATATCACCATGGGATACAAAAATGGCGGATGCAGAAAGGCATAATGCTATACAAGGTGCAGAAGGACAAAAGGAAGAATGGAAGAATCGGAAAAACTTGATGTTGGAGACCAAGGTGCAACCTTTTGCTGATGCTTTATATAGATATGCGGCCAATGAATACCACGAAGTTTACCAAAGTTGGAAAAGCATAATTTGGTTACAAAATATTTTGGAAAAAAAGAAAATACCATTCATGTTCACACTTGCAGACAACAGTCTATTTTACCGAGACAATAAACACCACAAAGACCAAGATATTTTCATGAATGCGTTACACAAAGAAATAGATTTATCAAAATGGTTTTTCTTTGGTGAAAGGTGCATGGGATTCAATCAATGGGCATTTTTAGAAGATTTTCCAAGGGGTACAACTCATCCACTTGACGAGGCCCATGGTCATGCTGTAAAATTAATGATACCAACCTTTAACAAACTTATAGGAGGAAAATAATGTTTAGTTGGATTAGGAAAATTATCAATAAGATCAAGCAAGAACGTGCTTATCGTAAAAGATTAAAAGAACTAAAAAAGAAGGATCCGTTCATATACAAATAAAGTATGGAAATCCTTAACAAAGAAAAATTGAAAGCAATACTGGAAAGATGGAGAGGTCATCCATCTATCGCTGGACTTATGGAAAAATTTAGTCAATTGCAGTCATACACAAATAAGAATTATAAAACTTTGGAGTCATACACAAAGCAAAAAATTAAAGAATCAAAATATGAACTGGTTGAAATGCCTTACATTGACGTCAAAGAAGATCCGGTACGTCCTGAATTAGATCTGACCTTCCGGCAAACATATGGCAGAAAGGTTTATGGTTTGAAAGATGACGAGGGTGATATTGCCGCAATCGTGTGTTTTGCATTCACAGACGAGGTTCCTAAGACTGTCAAAGAAATGGAGACGTTGAGTCGTGACGCCGCTTTACAGGCAACTCTCAGGGCAGGAGTCCAAGGATCGATTGCGATAGCATATACAGTTTGGGCAAAGAAAAAAGGCGGTGGCCGTGCAATCATAAATGAAGTTTACAAGATGGTTAAAAAATCTAATCATTTAAACCGTTTGGTTACCCTTTCTCCGCTGACAAAGATGGCCAGGAATTTCCACATAAAGAATGGTGCAAAAGAATTGCAAGTAAACGAAGGTTCACAGAATTTTGAATATGATATATCATTGGAAGAATGGGAAACTGCTCTTGTAAAAGCCAAAAGGTTTCTTAAAATTAAATGAGGATATTACTTGTAGCAATATGTATGTGTGTCATTATCTATGCCGGTGATTCAAAGGCAGTTAACTTACAACAATATTACAAAGAACCTTTGACTAAACAGGACAAGCATGGAATAATTGTATTCAATGTTTTACAAGGAATTGATATGTTACAAACTTTAGAAATAGCAAACAACGACGATTACTACGAAAAGAATCCTATACTAGGAAAACATCCTAGCGAACTTCAGGTGATTACATATTTTATTTCCAGGGGATTTGCCCACTATCATGCAACAAGAATGATTCCCCAAAAATATAGGACACTGTGGCACACATATAACATTGTGTACAACTATGATGTAATACGAGATAATCATGAACTAGGTGTTAGGATAGAATTTTAATGAAAATTTGTATAATATATGGACACTATAATACCAAGGATAGTTTCAATGCGGCAATAAGAGACACCTTCATCGACGAAGCAAAAAAATGTGGACATGAAATTGACTTAATAAATCTGTTTGACGAAAAGCAAGTATTACCTTTCTACAACGCGAATATCAATCCACCACCTAAACTTGTTTTGGATTATAGGAAAAGATTAGAAAATAGTGATGTGATGTTCCTGATTGGATCATGCCACAATTTAAGGATGCCTTCAATTTTAGAGAACTGGGTGGACTGGGTACTACACCCTAAATGGTTTTTCAGTTACAGAGCATTGGTGCCCGGTAACAAATACTTTAAGAATTATGGATATCCTGTGCCTGGAGCAATGAACGGCAAGTTGGGATTGATATCAATAACATATGGTGGCCCTATGGTGACCTACTTTAATTTTAGTTTGTTTGATAATATTCCTTACAGAAGAATAAAGAAAGCAGTTTTTAACTTGGGAGGCATGATTACCAAGTATATAAGATTCTATTCTGTATTACCCGGCATGGATAAAAAAGATTTTGATAAGCATATGGAAAGAGTAAGGAAACTTGCAAGAAGTTTAAATCCAAACAAGAAGAAAAAGATAAGTTGGTGGGCATAGTGAAAATATTAGTTATGGGATTACCGGGATCAGGCAAAACAACACTTTCTAAATTGTTAGTGCCAATGTTTAATGCAGTATATTTAAATGCAGACGAAATTAGAAAAGAAGCAGACGATTGGGACTTTTCGGTTGCCGGAAGATTAAGACAATCTGCAAGGATGTTAGACAAGGCCAAGCAGGCTGAGGCAAAAAATAGGGTTGTGGTGGCAGACTTTATATGTCCTACAGAAAATACAAGGACATTATTCCAAGCAGATTATACAGTGTGGATGGACACTATAAAAGAAAGCAAATTCGAGGACACAAATAATATGTTCAAAGCACCTGAAAAATATGATTTTAGAATAGGGTATTATAATGCAACTCAGTGGGCATTTTTAATAAAACAAGATATACTAGACAAAAAACTTAATGTAGGAGTACACGACAAAATGGGGGTACAATGGAAGAACATTTAATGGTGCAGGAGCAAGTGAAAAGCAAATGGCAACACATGGTTGGAGTCATATGTCTAAACCAAACTTATAGAAAACAAGTTAAAGAAGTATTGCCCAAATTATTCAAACGTTATCCAAATGCAGAGGCATTTTTACGGGGTAGATTAAAGACGCAGGAAAACATGCTAAAGCCTTTGGGTATGTGGAGTGTGAGAGCAAAGAGATTGAGAAAAATGAGTAAAGACTACCTAACTTGGGACGGAGTTGAAGCAAGTGATCTGCATGGAATAGGAAAATACGGAAGCGATAGTTATAAAATATTCTACAAAAGTATCATTCCAGATGATGTGCAAGACAAAGAATTGAAGAGGTACATAAAAACATTATGAGTCATTCAAAAGTTTTAATTATAGGATCAGGGCCTGCAGGGTATACCGCCGCAATCTACACAGCGAGAGCCATGTTGCATCCAACACTAGTCCAAGGAATGCAACCTGGGGGACAACTTACAATAACAACAGACGTAGAAAATTATCCAGGATTCGGAGATGTCATTCAAGGTCCATGGTTAATGGAACAAATGGAAAAACAAGCAAAAACTGTTGGAACCAAAATCATAACAGACATGATCAAAAGTGTAGACTTGTCACAACGTCCATTTACTGCCGTTAGCGAAAACGGTACAACTTATACGGCAGATAGTATTATTATATCTACAGGTGCCCAGGCAAGATGGTTAGGGATTGACAGTGAGATGAAGTTTTCAGGCTTTGGCGTATCGGCTTGTGCTACTTGTGATGGTTTTTTCTTTAAGGACAAAGAAGTTATAGTAGTAGGTGGAGGTAATAGTGCCGTTGAAGAAGCATTGTATCTCACAGGAATGGCTAGTAAAGTCTACCTGGTGCATAGGCGAGATACACTAAGGGCAGAAAAAATATTGCAAGACAGATTATTTGCAAATGAAAAAGTGGAATGCATATGGAATAGCCAAATAGAGGAAATAATTGGAGACGAAGATCCTAAAAATGTTACAGGAGTTAAACTGAAAAGTACATTAGATGGAACAATCACGGAAAAGAAAATTGATGGAGTTTTTATAGCCATAGGACATGATCCCGCCACTGGTATATTCAAGGGCCAAGTAGACATGGATAAAGAAAATTACATAATCACCAAACCTGACTCAACGCAAACCAGCGTCGATGGTGTATATGCGGCAGGAGATGTGAAAGATAAAACATACAGGCAGGCCGTCACAGCCGCAGGTATGGGGTGCATGGCCGCTCTAGAGGCGGAGAAATTTTTAGCAACACAGGAGTCGTAATGAGGATCCTCGGCATAAATTGTATGAATCATGATGCCGCAATGGCTGTGGTAGATGGCACGGAAATATTATGGGCCGCACATGCGGAAAGATATTCCAAGGTCAAAAATGATCATTACCTTAATCAAAAAATTGTCGATGAAGCAATGACTTATGGACCTTTCGACAAAGTTGTATATTACGAAAAGCCTTTATTAAAAAAGACAAGACAGATATATGCAGGACAATACGAATTGGGATTAAGTTATACAGAAATGCCACAATGGCATTTAGATCATTTTGGAATCAAGATAGATGAATATGTAAAGCATCATGATAGTCATGCCGCGGCAGGTTATTTCACATCAGGATTCAATGATGCAGTAATTTTGACAGTTGATGCAATAGGAGAATGGGACACAGCATCGATATCAACAGGAAGTGATAATCAAATCACAAGGAAAGAAACAATACAATATCCTCATAGTTTAGGAATACTTTACAGTGCATTCACACATCGTTGCGGCCTTAAACCCGCAGAAGAAGAATATATTTTAATGGGAATGGCCGCTTATGGAAAGCCGATCTATAAAGATGATATATTCGAAGACTTCATAGAATGTAGTTCTCAATGGGTATCTGATGATGGTGATCTAATTCCTGCGTTTAGGTTAAAACAAAATTTACACAGAGGATTGAGTGATTGGCATCCTGAAGCAGACGTGATGGATCTTGCGGCAAGTATACAACAAGTAACTGAAGAAGTACTTGCGAGCCTATGGCATAGAGCAAGTAGTTATGGATCTCGAAATCTTGTATATGCAGGAGGGGTAGCATTGAATTGTGCGGCTAACAGAGTGTTGGCAAATATGGGACTTTTTGACAACATATGGATAATACCAAACCCAGGCGACGCAGGCAGTTCATTGGGTTGTATTGCCGCTAGTGAAAAAAAACAATTAAATTGGCAACATCCTTTCCTAGGACATAACATTGAAGGAGAGTATCCTGTAGACACATTGATAAAAGAATTAAAAGAAAATAAGATGGTAGGAGTAGCAAATGGAAGAGCGGAGTTTGGTCCAAGGGCACTTGGTAATAGATCACTGTTGGCAGATCCTCGAGGACCAGAAATCAAGGATTTGGTAAACTCAATCAAGAAGAGACAGAAGTTTAGGCCTTTCGCACCGGCCATATTAGAAGAGGATGTAAATGACTATTTTGACCTACCTACAGGCGTCAAAAACACCCCCTATATGCAATATACAGCGGCGTGTACGCATGGTAAAGACTTTCCTGCCATAATACACTATGATAGCACATCTAGGGTTCAAACGGTGCGTAAAAGCGATAATCCAGGGTTTCACGCACTGCTTACAGAATGGAAAAAACAGACAGATTGCCCCATACTTTTGAATACCAGTTTGAACATCAAAGGACAACCAATTGTCAATGACATGGATGATGGTAAAGCATTTACCAACAAATACGGAGTTAAAGTTTTATGATAAATCTAATTGGACTTGATAGACTTTACAATGCCTATAGTTGGAGGCTCACAAGGCGGGCAAAAAAAGTCTGGCAATCCGGATTGGTAATTGGAAACAAAAGCACACCAGGTAGCGAGACCGAAAAATTAGAAACAGCGGTAGCAAAATATACAAAAAGAAAATATGCGGTAGCAGTGGGCAGTGGCACCGACGCATTATACTTTGCTTTAAAGGCCAAAGGGATAGGACCAGAAAGCACCGTTTTATGTCCTGCTGTAAGTTATTTGGCGACAGCCGAAGCAATAAAACGCACAGGTGCGACAATAAATTTTGTTGACGTAGATAGCAAAGGATTAATTGGCAAATTACCTGATTTTGGATTGCCACATGCTGTGGTGTATGTAAATCTTTTTGGCAATTTAGCCGAGTATGCCACACTAAAAGAATACTGCGTAAAAAGGAGGATACCGTTAATAGAAGATGCGGCACAAAGTTTTGGTAGTGAATATAATAAAGTGCCAAGTGGTAAACTTGGAGATATCAGTGCATTAAGTTTTTCTCCGAGCAAACCTTTACCTGCTTTTGGCAACGCCGGAATGGTACTAACTGATTCTCAAGATGAGGTTGAAGTATTAAGAGGTCTTAGATACCATGGCTATAATGGGGTCAACATCTCCTATGGATATAATAGTTGTATTCCTGAAAGTATTTCATCACAACTTAATTTTTTATTAGGAAAATATAGTAAACTTTTGAAAGTACGCAAAAATAATAATCAATATTATAAAAAAAATTTAGATAGTGAGAATATTGAAATTATAGAAACAGCAGATAAAACAAAATCTAATTACTCAAAATGTATCCTTAAAGTAAACGCTAGAGACGAGTTGCATCAATATTTGAAAACTAAAGGCATTCAAACAGCAATTACATATAAGATGCCCATGCATGAAATGAAAATGTTTGCCAAGGATCAACTGAGTTGTACAAATGCAGAAGCATTGTGTAAAAAAACTATTGCAATTCCTAATCACCCATTTCTTAAAAAGGACGAACTGGAAAAAGTTTGTAAGGAGATTAATGCATTCTACAAAAGATAGTATCCAAGTAAAATTTTCTAAAGGGAAGTATTGGGAATCTCCGTTACTTAATACCAAGGTGGTACCGTTTGAAAGCAATTATTTCGAAGTTTTAAAAAAAGTAATAGATGATGTAGAAACGGATTATTTTTGGTTCTTTGCATCATTTATGAAACTAGATACTTTTGATTTTAATGTTGAACCTAAGTTTAAAAACAATATAAATGTTTGGTATACAACACATCCTATGGGAGGCTTGAATAAGCAAGGAAATGTATTTTTAATTCCCACAAAAGAATTTAAAGAGCAACTACCTTACATGACAAAACTAAAACAATTCAATCTTATAAATTACAATCCCTTACCAAATTTAGAACAAAATGTTATCAACGTAAACAATTTTAAGTTAGGCAATCCCTATGCCAATGATAATCAGGATGTATTGTACAGGTGGTTGATCAATAAAGATTTGGATGTACAGAAGCCTAACTTCTATCCAAGTTTCTGGGAAGACCTATACACATATACCTTTGGCCAAACTAACGATGTGATTTTGGCGCCCTACAAAATAGATTGGACAAAAGAAAAACATCATGATATGGAATATGACATAGTGCAGTTTGATAAGGTTGTGCTGAGAACAGGCGATCCTTTAGACGTAATGGTTGCAGTTGGGAACGCAAAGACGGAATATTTTTGGGCAACCTTTAAAGATAAAGCATCAGTAGATTTTGATTATAGTTTCCAACCTGATAGAAGAAACACACCACAGCATTACAAGTTTAGAGATGTATTTTTATTGAATAGGCAACTTTTAATCAAGGACAAAGGACAAATTAATGTTTGATTGTGTAATAGTAGATTTTGAAAATAAAGATAGTTCGAAAAATAATCTTAAGGAAATTTTTCCATATGCAACAATAATTCCATTTGTGGACAGTTATCACTTGATGATAAAGAAACTGAAGGAAAGTGTGAGGACAGAGTACTTTTGGTTAGTGAGCACAAAGGTTAATTATAAAGACTTCGATTTCAATTACATACCAGAACAACACGAATCAACACAAATACATACCTGGAGCAACAGCACACAGGCAGAAGGTGATACGTTTCTTATACCAAAAAATTTTCCAGATAATTTAAAATTTTTAAGAGATTACAAAGATATAAATTATCATTATTATAACGGTGCCTATGATTTTGATTTAGACTATCAACATTATGATCTTTCAAATGCAATTGAAAATATCAATATGAGTAGTAACAAGTATCGTTATCTCAAATACTATGAATCAAAAACAGATGAAACATTCTATCCTTCTTATTGGGAAGATATAAAAGTTTATAAAAGTGAAAACACTTTCTATATTCCTGGTAAGGCAAATGAATATATTAAAACACAAATATACGATTATCCTTTCATAGAAACCGTGTCATACACAAAAACAAATGATTGTTTTGATATTATTTTTATATCAAATGGTGAACCTTTTGAGGACAGCAATTATAATTTGTTAAAAAAACATTGTGAAAAGTATATGTTAAAAAACAAGTTACATTGGGTAAAAAATATAGACGGTCGTACTAAAGCATATAAGGTTGCCGCAGGCAAGTCATCAACCGAATACTTTTATGCTGTATTTGCCAAGTCTATGGTCAAAGACGATTTCAAATTTGACTTTACAGTTGATAGAGGACAAACTAAAAAACATAGGATTTTCCATTCATACCTAAAGGAGGTTAATTTATCCTATGGCACATTTAATATCAATTTGTACAATAAATCACTGTGCCTTGACACTCCTAATAACAACATATTGGATTTCACTTTATCACAACCGCATGAGGTTATTCCGATTGTGGCAAGCACTAGTTTACTTGCACCAGACAACTACACTGCCTGGAAAAATGCATTCAGGGAAGTTTCTAAATTAGTTTTGTGGCAAAACAAAAAACCCACCGTGGAGACCAAACACAGATTAAGCAATTGGTTGAAAGTCGAAAACGAATGGTTACTAAAAGGTGCTATAGACGGTAAGAAGTTTACACAGGATTGTGATTATGATTTGGAAAAAATTTTACAAACTTACACTTGGGATTTCTGTCGATCTAAATTTAAATCTTTGTACCCAGCGGAAAACTTTTATTAATATCTAAATTATCAAAATAAAAAGGTTGAGATAGGAACCAATTTATATATTTTGGAATGCCTTCTTCGATGTCTATTCCAGGATTGAAATTAAGCATTAGTTTAGCCTTGTCGCTGTTCAAAGTATCTCTGTTGGGATAAAAGGGATCGTGTGGTTTTGTGATTATTTTACCGATACCTAACTTTTCTTTAATTATTTCTGCGGCATCAATTATTTTCCTACCATTACCTCGAGTGCAATTGAAAGTTTCGTTTACTACGTTATTGGTTGTGGCCAGTGCAAAATATTCAGCCACATCCAAAACATTTGAAAAATCTAATTTATTTTCTGGACCCTGCACAGTCATTTCTCCTGTTGTTAAAACATTTTTAAGTAATTGGCTTATGACTCTTGTGATTGTGTCCTTCTCTCCATATAATGCACTTGGTCTCATTATAATATAATCTAGTCCGTGTTCTCTATTCCAAATCTTGCACATCAATTCACCTTGTCTTTTGTAGGATCCGTATAGAGTGTTTGGATTTGGTTCGACTCTTTCGTCTGGTATCTGATTGTTAAATTCTCCATAAACCATACTGCTAGAAGCAAAAACAATTTTTTCAACTTTGTGTTTTACACACAAATCTAAAATGTAAGCAGTGGCAGATACCATGTTGTTAGTTGCATCTTGCACATTCCTTTTGACCATTTTTGCATTTGGATATGTAGCCACGTGAATCACTCTGTCTGGTTTGAAATCTTCAAAAGTTTGTTCCATGAATTGTAAATTTTCAATTTGCCCAATATATTCTTTTGTTACATTTGTTATACTCTTACGTTGCGTAAGCACAGGCTGATATTCCCAATTGGGAAATGTATAATATTGATGATAGCAATCAACTATACCTATTGTGTGTCCTTGCTTAGACAGGACACTGCTTATATGACTGCCTATAAATCCATACCCGCCTAAAATTAAAATTCTCATATCTTATTGTACATTATTTGAAATGTTTCTGCGACTTTATTTGCTCCTAAAAAACTGCCTCTGTATTTGTTGTAGTTAATTATAGTGTCAATGCGGTGCTGGTCGAAATATGTGGCATAGGATTCAAGTGCTTTTTGCTTTGAATCAATATATTCTGTAATATCCACATAAAGGTTGCATTGAAAATTTTTGTAGTGAAGGTTGTATGGTGGCTCGTCCATGCACCAAAATTGTTCGAAGTTTTTTCTTGCCATGCTACGTGCCACGTCATAACACACTCGGTGATCTTGATGATGATCCTCTCTCCAGTGTGAGATTATTATATCGTGTCCTTTAGCAACGGATTCTGCTTTTGTGATGAGATTGTTGCTTACTGACAAGTTTGGTCTACCGTTATCGTGTAAAGGTGTTTCATAAATCACTGTTTCGAAGCCTAAGATTTTTTGACTTTGTGTTAGTTCTTGAGCAACGATGTCACTATTTCTTTTTTCATTAATTTCCACGGATGGTTTGACCAGTATTAAATTTGTCACAGTGCCTCCACTTGCTTTTATTTTTGCAACAAGTCCACCACAAGACATTTCAAGGTCATCTGGGTGTGCTGTGATTATAAAAAATTTTTTAGCAAATAAACTCATTTGAAAGTTTTCTTTAAAATACTGCTGGTCTTATTTTCCATATCCTGTTTCAGTGTTTTGACGTCGAATTTCAAATCAACATTTTTAATTTTTATATAATTGTCTTTGAGTGTTTTGCTTAAGAATCTAGCAATTTGTTCTTGCTTTTTAATTCTTAGTTCTTTTTTGATGTCGTAATGAATGGTGATATTATTTTTTAGGATTATGTTAATATAGTCTAGGTACTTGACCGGCATATTTTGAAAGTGTATTCCTTCCAAAACCTCCGGCCATTCTTTTACAAAGTCTTTTGTTAGTTGTACCCAGTTACTATTCTTTGGCGGTAGTTTTCTTGGCATCAGTCTTCTTTGCTTTTGCTGGTGCCTCAGATTTTGGTGAGTCGTCTTCTACTGCTAATTCACTAACCTCGACACCTTTTTCTTTTGCTATCAACTCGTTCAACTTGTTGAGAGTAATTCTGCCCTCTTCAGTCGGACCATAAGTCATTATGATGTCTTTGGTTTTAAACTTTTTAATATTGTTGTCGTTATGTAAAACTTTCAACATATTTGTACCATCCGGAAATGTTTGCCTTGCAAGAAACGTTCCTAATTCGTCCTCTGCCTGACCACCTTCTGATTCAACCGCTCTCATCAAAGAATTGTGGTAAATGTCATTTAAAAACTTAGGACCTACGACCAAACAATTATTTGGTTCCCCAGGTACAGTTCTGTAAATGACCACTACTTTTGCTTTAGATTCGTTAGCAAGTTCTCCAACATGCTTAAACCATTTTCTTTCTACGGCACCCTCTTGCATACCTGCATCAGGACCCATAGCCATTTCTGGATTGACATTCATTCTATTTGCCATTATTTTTTCTCCTCAGTTGCCGGTGCTACCGTTGTTGGTGCGCCTGCCTTTGCTTGTTCCGATTCTGGTGGAGCAACCTTGGCTAAGAACGCCTGTAATTTATTAAACAAAAATCCTACCCCTGCCATTTCTGCGGCTTTGAAGGCACCTCTTGTTGAGGCTACATCAAGTATGGTTGCAAGATTTTTTAAGTCTCCAATTGATAAAGCAGTTGGATCTGGCTGTTGACCTGGTGCTGGTTGCGACCCAACTTCAGTCTGTGCAGTTCCTTTTGTCGGCTTTTTCAATGTTTTCTTTTTTGTTGCCATTTGTTATTTCCTTTATTAATTGCAATTAATATAATATACGCATATTATACTATAATGTAATTATGGTCTGCAACCTTTAATTGGAAATGTTTTGGGCAACACCCGATAATGCAAATAGAGTCAAATCTCCTGGTTTTTCAAAACCTAATACGGTAACATTTTTTGAATTACCGTTTTGAAAGATAACGTCTTTGGTAATTGAATATCTTCCATAGCAGTTCTCATAAATCCATTTACGCATTTTTTCCACATCGTATTCGTGTGCTCTTACCACAGTGTTTACAAAGTGTGGTGGTAAAAAATCTAATTCTCTTTTGTAAAAATTATTTGGATTTATTCTCATCTTTCCTTTTTTGTTGCCATTCAAAAGCGGCGTCCCATCTTTCTTTAGTGCTTTTCTCTGGTCCGAGATAAATTACATCTTTATTTGTGTTACTAGGTCCTAGCACTTCGATGCCTTTATAGAACATGGCACATACGATTCCTATCATTAATATCACAATCATTTTGCTCATGAGCCGTACCACACATCATCAAATATTGGAGGATCATTTGGATCCGGTTTTTTGTCATATTGTCTATTATGAAATTGTTTGAATGTGAAATAACATGCAAATATGATTCCTAGGTGAACAACAACAAGTCCTGTCCATCCCCATAAAAAAGTTGCTAATTGAAAGAAATACAAAGAAAAGACAGTACTCCATACAAAACTTAAGACTGTTAATATTTGTAATCTCACAGTTTTCGGAAGTGCTCTCAGATCGTTATTTGTATCATCAAATAGGACCGTTGCGGCATCAATCATTTTATTTCTAAATGTATTCGCTTTGATCATCTTGCCTGAATACCATACGCCTCTTTTATCTGGTGCAATTTTATTTGTCATACTAGTCGTCATATTGCACCGTCATTCCAAAAGGTGCCTCTATGTTCCTCTCATAAGGATTATTGATTAAAAATATTGTGTCGCAATAATGTTCATCTCCCCAACTATTGAAAGGCCATCCATCTGTGAACATTACAAATTTCTTAGGTTCGATGCCTTCGTTTTTCATATAGTCCCAATTACACTCGAATTCTGTGCCACCTCCTGACCCTAATTTATAGTCAAGTAGTTCATCTGCGTTGTCCGGAGTAAACACTACTGGATTGAATACTTCTGTATCAAAACTCCATAAATGTATTCTATAGTCCTTGTATTGATCCATTATATTTTTTACTTCTGTCAAAAATTCTGTACATTGTTCGTTGCTAATAGATCCTGACGCATCAAGAGCCAAACATATATCAATCATCTCGTCGTTGTTTTGTCCAGGCAATATAGCAGATGTATGCCATGATTTTCTGCTTGGTCTCATCCAAGTATAATCTGATTTTATAGTACTCATAATCTGTTGTTGAAGTATTTCTCTCCAGTCCATTTTAGGCTCTGTGAGATCCTTGACAAGTCTTTGTAAAGCACCGGGTAAGTTTCCTGCTCCGGTTGATTGTGCGGCACTTATCATTGCCTCTTTAACCTCGTCTCTGATCTTTTTCAATTCTTCTTTTGTATACACAGGCTTGCCACTCTTGCCACCTTTTTTATCCTTGCCTTTGCCTTCTCCTGATGCATCACCTTTGCCCCACTCTTGGTGATCGTCCATTAGTTCACCCATCTTCTCAAGATACTTCTTGCCGTTCTTTTTTGCGGTCTTGTACAAGTCATCATAGATTCTTTCTGACGGCCAATCTTTGTATTTGTCATCCTGGAATCCTTTGTTTTCGCCTTTTTTGCCTTTGGGCATCTCTCCGATATTTCCGTCTTTCAAGATTTGGTTAACAGCATAATCGGCCGCTATGTTCCAAAGTTGTGGATCCCTGTCGCCAATCCTTACCAGCATATGTTCGAATACATTGTGCAACACCTCGTGTCCAAACAAGAACTCTGCCTCTTTGGGTGTAAGGGAATCTATAAATTTTGTATTGTAGTAGAAGTATCTGCCATCTGTGCCAGCAGTAGGACACCAATCATCGGCATTAACAAGTTTTAATCTAGTGGCAAGATTGCCAAAGAAAGGATGTTTCAATAACAAGGCAATCCTTGCTGTCACCAGTTTGTCTATGATCTTTTGTTCTCTGTAATCCACTATTTAGACTCCATAGCAGTTATGACGTACTTGCCAAACTTCTTATGGAACCTATCAAATGATTTCAACTTGCTA
>MDTC01031234.1_pt1 | contig 18408 bp, 17 predicted proteins | sample 811181 | NCBI WGS metagenome assembly MDTC01 (sample SAMN05326644, study PRJNA326480) | marine metagenome | isolation source: seawater | place: Pacific Ocean: North | collected 2011
CTCATCACCCTCGCCTGTGTTTGTGCTTGCACAATCACTTCGTTAGGGTGCGGGACGCTCTAGCCTGTTATTAAGGGGACTGTACCCCTCAGGTAGTCTCTGCACCTTCCGGCGGTGTACCGCCGGCTTGGCTCAGGGTTGCCTGTGGTCGATGTGCTCGACCGTGAAGGTTCCCCTGAATTCATCCCGTTCATCCCGACTCTTTCGATGCCGGGCGCACCATTTTGATGAGTCCACTGCTCTAACCAACTGAGCTATAGGCCCAAATCATTACAACCTTTAGGTGTTGCGACCTTTACCTCCCTCTAACGTTTCGTCTAGGAAGCTGCGCAGGTGTTCCGAGCGGCTCGGATGCCTGAGCTTGCGTAATGCTTTTGCTTCTATCTGACGAATCCGTTCGCGGGTGACGTCAAACTGTTTGCCCACCTCTTCTAGCGTATGGTCGGTGTTCATGTCGATACCAAAGCGCATGCGCAGCACTTTGGCTTCGCGCGCGGTTAGGCCGCCAAGCACGTCTTTGGTGGCTTCGCGCAGGCCTTCACCGGTGGCCAGCTCAATCGGCGATCCAATTGTGCTGTCTTCTATGAAGTCCCCCAGATGCGAATCTTCATCATCGCCAATGGGTGTTTCCATAGATATCGGCTCTTTGGCGATCTTCAGCCCCCGCCGCACTTTGTCTTCGGGCATTTCCATACGATCACCCAGTTCCTCGGGTGTCGGCTCTCTGCCCATTTCTTGGAGCATTTGACGGCTCACGCGGTTGAGCTTGTTTATGGTCTCAATCATATGCACGGGTATACGGATCGTACGCGCTTGGTCTGCTATAGAGCGGGTAATGGCCTGACGAATCCACCACGTGGCGTAGGTCGAGAACTTGTAGCCGCGGCGATATTCGAACTTATCCACGGCCTTCATCAAGCCGATGTTGCCTTCTTGAATAAGATCGAGGAATTGCAGCCCCCGGTTGGTGTATTTCTTAGCTATTGAAATAACCAAACGCAGGTTGGCTTCAACCATGTCTTTTTTCGCACGTCGTGCTTTTGCTTCGCCTAAGGACATACGCCGATTGATGTCTTTAATCTCGGTGACGCTCAACTCGGTAATCTTGCTCAACGCTTTGAGCTTCTTTTGCGAACGCATAATATCTTCGCGCTGATTTTCCAACGGCGTGGAGAAATCTTTTTTAGCTTTCACCAGTTTGTTGATCCACGTTGCGCTGATCTCGTTGCCTATGTACTCCTTACGGAACACTTCTCGCGGCACTCGGGCGCGTCTGACAGCCGCTGTCATAATGAGGCGTTCGTGTCGGCGCACAATGCCTTGCGCCTCGCGGGCCAGTTCGACCATGCGGTCGAAGTGTTTTGGTACGAGCTTAAAGCAGCAATAGGCTTCGCTCAGCTTGATGGCTTGCGCTTCCGCTTCTTTACTCTTAGCACCCTTTTCATCGACCAGTTTGTTGTACTTATTGTACTGACGCTTTAACAGCGAGAAGCGCTTTTTCGCCTCTACTGGGTCTGGGCCTTTGTTCTCTTCTTCTTCGTCATCGTCATTGGCTTCGGGCTTTTTGACCCCGTCTGCACCGACCTGGGTGGCCGCTGGTACATGGTCGGTCGGATCTAAGTAACCCACCAATAAGTCGGCCAGTTTGTCTTCTTTGACCACTTCGGCGTAGGTTTCTAACAAATACTCGACCGTGCCGGGGTAATAGGACAAGGCCGTGAGCACATCGCGAATGCCTTCTTCAATGCGTTTAGCGATGGCGATTTCACCCTCGCGCGTCAGCAGTTCCACCGTACCCATCTCGCGCATGTACATACGCACCGGGTCGGTTGTGCGACCCGCTTCGGTCTCTACCGCCGCCAACGCTGCGGCCGCTTCTTCTGCAGCCAGTTCGTCCGCCGTGTTCTCTTCGTTTGTAAGCAGGTCGTCGGCATCCGGCGCGGTTTCATAAACCGTGATGCCCATGTCATTGATCATGCGGATGATGTCTTCGATCTGTTCGGGATCGGAAATATCGTCTGGTAGGTGATCGTTAACCTCTCCGTAGGTTAGGAACCCTTGCTCCTTACCCTTGGCAATCAGCTCTTTGAGTTTGGACTGCTGATCGGTCGTTGTGATTTGGTTGCTCATAAGCCCTCTGCTTTTTTAGTCATATTCGGCATTGTGCACCGCCGCATACGGCTACTTATCTTTATCCGATAGGGTTTGGCGCTGGAACTGACGGCTGGGGCTGTTTGAGCGACGTTATTTATGCGCTCCGATTGCAGCAGGCTCACAGCGTTTCGCTTAAACCGGTTCTTGATCATCCCGCTCTGCTTTCTGTTGTCGCAATGCGACAGTCTGCCGGCTTCTATATTTCGGCAGCTTGCTTGGAGCGACCGAGGATTATATCAGTAGAATACGTACACACCAGCGTTCAAAGCGGGTATTCCTGATCCGAGTAGTCGTCCGGATCTGTCGCTAACTCGTCGAATGGGTCATGCTCTGGCGGCATCTCAGCCCGATCGGTGCTTTGTTGAGCGCCACTGGCCGCGGCGCGCGCGCGAATTTCAGCAACCTCGGGGCGGCCTTTGCGCTGCGCCAATAGCTTTTCAATGCCCTCCGAAAACGCCTGTTGTTGTCCCGCCGAATCGAGCAGCGATTTGCGTTGCGCCAGCCGTTGCACGTCATCAAACCCCGGCAAGCCCTGCCAACGCACCAGCACTTCTTCGCTGTCGGCATCTGGGTGTTGCTGCAGCATTTCAACTAACGCGCCGAACACCCCCAATTCAGAGCTATGGGCCTGTACATCGCGTCGCTGTTCGTCGTTCATTCCCTGCAACAACGCCGGCTGCCGAAGCAGTATTTCGGCCATCCGCTCTGGCAGATCCTGGGTTCTTTTCGCTTTCTGCGGATTTGGACGATTAAACGTGGCGTTAGAGCGCGCCAAGGGTTGCGCCATGCCGCCGATATCGCGCACCCGTGCCTGCACGAGGTCGCGCAGTACCCCCGGGGTAATCTTCTCCACATAGGGGCTGGCAAGCCCAATGAACTTGGCTCGGCCATCCAGCGTGGCTAAATCCAAACCGTCCGCTAATCGGCTCAATAAAAATTCCAGCGCCGGCACCGCATGGTCAATAAAGCCCTGAAACGCCGCCTCACCCTGACCGCGTATCAACGAATCCGGGTCTTCGCCATCGGGTAGAAAGGCGAATTTAAGCTGGCGGTGTTCATTAAGTACCGGCAGTGCGCTTTCCAGCGCTCGCCATGCCGCGCTGCGACCTGCTTTATCGCCGTCAAAACAACACACCACCTGATCTGCGTATCGGTACAACTTTTTGAAGTGGGCTTCACCGGTGGCGGTACCTAGCGTGGCCACCGCATTGACGATGCCGTTTTGCGCGAGCGCCACAACGTCCATGTAGCCTTCCACCACCAACAGCGCATCAATTTTACGCAGCGCTTTACGCGCTTCATATAACCCGTATAGCTCTTGGGCTTTGAAAAATATTGGCGTTTCTGGCGAGTTCAGGTATTTCGGCCCACCGTCTTGGGCCATAATACGGCCACCAAAAGCGATCACTCGACCACGTGTATCACGGATCGGGAACATAATCCGATCGCGAAAACGATCATAAACACGGTCTTTGTCGTTTTTGATCAGCAGACCTGCTGTAAGCAGTTTTTCTTCGCTGACACGGTCACTGATCAGCGCGTCGCCTACCCCATGCCATTCCGCCGGGGCGTATCCAATACCGAAATCCCGAGCTATTTCACCCGTGAGTCCGCGCCCCTTGAGGTATTCCACCGCCTCGGTCGCGCCGCGCAATTGACCCCGATAAAAACGTTCGGCTTGATCCAAGACCGAGTACAAATCTTCATCGACCTTAACTACCGGGCCCCGCCCCTGTTCTCTGGGGACTTCCATACCCATATCGCGGGCCAGCATTTCAACCGCTTCAACAAATTCCAAACGCTCATATTTCATCAGAAAGGTCAGCACCGTGCCGCTTTCCTGACAACCAAAGCAATGAAAAAACTGTTTGTCAGGACTGACTGAAAAGGACGGCGTTTTTTCGTCGTGAAACGGGCATAGACCAGAGTAATTCTTACCGGTTTTTTTCAACGTCATGCGCTCATCGATCACGCTGACGATGTCAGCTCGATCAATCAGATCGTTGATAAAATGTTGTGGAATTCGGCCAGCCAAAGTCTTCGCGCTACGCACTACAAAAACCACAGGCTATCACAAGCGATGGCTGCTGCGCCGATCACTCGAACGCCTATCTGCGACCCTAGCCGCTGAGCTGTGCTTTAACTAAGGCGCTGGCACGCCCCATGTCGACTCGGCCTTCGCCCTGTGCTTTGAGCAAACCCATGACCTTACCCATATCTTGCATACCGCCGGCACCGGCCTCGGTAATGATATCGGCAACAAATTTATTGAGCTCTTCTTCGTTCATCTGTTCGGGCAGGAACCCTTGAATCACCGATATCTCATACGCTTCTATGGCAGCGAGATCGTCTCTACCCGCATCTTGATACTGGCCTTGAGCATCCTGACGTTGCTTCAACATTTTATTGAGAATGGCAAAAATATCGTCGTCGCTGAGCTCGCGACGATCATCCACTTCTACTCGTTTGACTTCGGCGTTGACCATACGCAACGTGCCCACCCGCTCTTTATCGCGCGCGCGCATTGCGTCTTTAGTCGCTTGCTTGAGGTGCTCTTTAAGTGCGGACATGCTGTCTGTGACTTGGTCTTTGAGGCCGCTTTGAACAGCAGCCTGGAATCTGTCGAATGGTTAGTACGCGCGCTCGAACTTACGCCCCTCGCGCTGGAGCTTTTTCATATGGCGTTTAACCGCTGCAGCAGCCTTACGCTTACGCACTGCTGTGGGCTTTTCATAAAACTCGCGGCGGCGTACTTCCGAGAGCACACCGGCTTTTTCACACGAACGCTTAAAACGGCGCAGTGCGATATCGAAGGGTTCGTTTTCTTTAACTCTTACGTGAGGCATAGAACTACTTGTTACTCTTAAACATTTTGATCTGTTGACCGAGGGCGCGGATTCTACACAGCGGCTTTAACAACAGCAACCATAATGCCTCGCCTTTAACGTTCGTTAATTACGCCGCCATCAGAGAAATTTCCGGCGTTTCGCGACGCGCCTGACAACCTTGGGTATGATAAACCCATGCTCATTCTTGGTATTGAAACGTCCTGCGACGAGACTGGACTGGCGTTGTATGACACCGATCAAGGCCTACTCGGTCAAGTGCTGTACAGCCAAATCACTCTGCATGCCGACTATGGCGGCGTTGTGCCCGAGCTGGCCTCGCGAGATCATGTCCGCAAAATTGCACCGCTGACGCAACAACTGCTCGACCAATCCGCTTGTACGCTCAACGATCTTGATGGCGTGGCCTATACCGCTGGGCCCGGTTTGATGGGCGCGCTATTGGTCGGCGCCAGCTACGCACGCAGCCTGGCCTGGGCGCTGGGCATTCCGGCACTTGCGGTGCATCACATGGAAGCTCATCTATTGGCACCGCTGTTGGCAGAACGCAGGCCTCCGTTGCCGTTTGTCGCATTATTGGTGTCCGGTGGTCATACCCAACTGGTGCGTGTGAGCGCTCTGGGTGAATACCAACTGCTCGGCGAATCTGTAGATGACGCTGCTGGCGAAGCCTTCGACAAAACAGCGAAACTGCTCGACTTTGACTACCCGGGTGGCCCTGCGGTGGCCAAAGCCGCTGCCCGCGCAGAGGCCCGCAACGACCAGCTCGGCCTCGAATCTGCGTTTCGATTTCCACGCCCTATGACCGATCGGCCCGGTCTGGACTTCAGCTTCAGTGGCTTAAAAACGTTTGCTCTTAATACCGTAAAGCAGCACAGCCCGCTAACCGACGTAGATCGCGACAACATTGCATTGGCGTTTGAAGAGGCCGCCGTAGACACGCTCGTCATCAAGTGCCGCCGCGCGGTTAAACAGGCAGATGCCCCGCACTTGGTGATCGCCGGCGGCGTCAGCGCAAACCAGCGCCTGCGCCAACAGCTCGAGCAGCAATTGGACGGTGAGGTGTACTACGCGCCACCGGAATTGTGCACCGATAACGGCGCCATGATCGCCTACGCTGGGGCACTGCGCATGCAAGCTCGAGGCGGCGATGCCAATTTGGCGATCAACACCCGCGCACGCTGGCCCTTGAACGAACTCTCCGCTATTCACTCGTCATGAACGACATTGTTTTTATTGAACAGCTACAGGTTCAGGCGATTCTCGGCATTTTGCCTGAGGAACGCACAATGCCTCAGCCCGTCGTCATCGATCTTGAGCTGGAAACAGACACTCTGCCAGCCGCCCAAAGCAACAACATCGCTGATGCGCTGGACTACGCAGCGCTTGCAGAACAGGTCAAGACACTGACCATCGACGGCAAGTACTTGCTCATTGAGACATTGATTAACGACATCGCTGATCTGTGTTTAGGCTCGCCGCTGACGCGCTCCGTGCGCGTACGGGTATGTAAACCCGACGCCGTCGACGATGCGCGAGTGGGTGTGCAAATTTATCGCGCTAAGTAACGGTGCAACCAGGTCATACGCAACTGCTTTAGCGCCTCGCCGTAGGCCGCTCCAGACAAGCTATGCTCCGCCGGTAACTGCACAGCGCGCAGACCCTGACGAATGTCGTTCAGCGCCTCGTCCTCCGGCCCCGCCATATCCGGTCGCACAAGCGTGAGAAGCCGATTTATTCGCGCACCGTCGTGTAACACCTGCAGTTCGATGAGCGCATGGTGCAGCTCACCTGCCTGATCGGCATGCCATGGGTAGGCGCTTAGCACATCGCCGTACAACAACCGATCACTCGCCAGCTGCACGTAGTGCTTTGGAATACGCAAGCGCTCGGCTAAACGTTCCAGCTGTGCTATGGATAAGGGTAACTGGGCAAAGCGCTGCTCACTGCTGCCACTTGCAAACCGATGCGCAACACCCTGCTGCAATTCTTCCAGCCATGGCACGAAACCTCCGCAGTCCTGCAGCACATCGAACCAGCGTTGTGGCTGTGTCGCCCCCAAGGCTTTAGCAAACTCTTGCCATACCCGCTCAGCCGACAGCGTCTGCAGTTCGCCGGCAGCCGCCATATCACGCATCAGCACTTGAGTTTCCGCTGCAACTTTAAAATCAGGCAACTGCGCTGCGAATCGCGCCACCCGAAACACCCGCAGCGGGTCTTCTGTAAAGGCCTCGGAGACATGCCGCAGTATTCGGTCGCTTAGATCCTGCAAACCGTTATAAGGATCAATGAGTTGTCCTGTGTCGTCCTTGGCAATGGCGTTAATAGTTAGGTCTCGGCGTCGCAAATCCTGTTCCAAGGTGACATCCGGACTGGCGTCTATTGCGAAACCTCGATGGCCTTGTCCGCGCTTGCGCTCAGTACGCGCAAGTGCGTACTCCTCTTTCGTTTGCGGATGCAAAAATACCGGGAAATCTTTGCCTACACGCACAAAGTCCAACGCAAGTAACTGTGCTTCGCTGGCCCCAACCACTACCCAGTCACGATCTGGACTGGAGCGACCCAACAACTCATCACGAACGGCGCCGCCGACCAAATAACAATGCAGGTGTTCCATCGGCTGTACCATCCGTACTCGCTAAAACGCCGACTGCGAGGTAAGGACGCCGGTATCTAAGCAATAGGCGGTGAGCGTTCGACCCCATACGCACCCCGTGTCCAGCGCAACAGCATCGGCTACACCCGTATAACCCTCTAATGCGGCCCAGTGACCAAAAAGCATTTTGCTGGGTTGGCGCTCAACGGCTATTCGATACCAGGGTTGCAAACTTTCCGGTGCGTCATCGAGCGAACCTTTGTGACTGAAATTCATCTGCTGCGACTGATCAAGTAAACGCATACGCGTAAAAAAATTGGTAATGACGCGTAACCGATCCATGCCCTCTAGGCCCTCGCGCCAGCCCGCCGGCTCATTGCCGTACATCTGACGAAAAAAATCAACGTAATCAAACGCGCTGTTGCCCTGCATAACAGTTTCCACTTCGGCCGCATAGTCGAGCGCCTGATTGTACGACCACATCGGAGGAATACCGGCGTGCACCAGCGCATGGCCTTTTTCCGGAGACACATGCAATAACGGTTGTCGACGCAACCAATGACCAAGCTCTTCCACGTCATCAGCCCCGAGCAGTACATCTAACGTATCGGCTCGATTGGGCGAATGCCCACCAAATAAAATCGCCAAAAAATGCAGGTCGTGATTGCCCAACACAATGCGACATTGACTCGACATTCCATATAGCCGACGTAAGACGCCGAGAGAGTCCGGACCACGATTGACCAGATCACCCGCGAGCCACAATTCGTCGTCGTCGCCGAAATTGATTTTTTCCAGCAGCGCCGCGAGTTCACGATCGCAACCTTGAATATCACCAATCGCATAAGTGCTCATCTGTTCTGGCTCTCCATTAGCCCAGTCTTAATGGACAAGCTCCGGCACCGCAAGTGTGAACTGAGGAATCTCGACGTCAAAGTTTTGGCCCGCATCAGTGACAAACTCGTAATGTCCTCGCATTACCCCCACCGGCGTTTTTAATATGGCCCCGCTGGTATAACGAAAGCCCTGACCAGGTTGAATACGTGGCTGCTGACCGACAACGCCCGGACCATGAACCTCCTCAACCTCGCCCTGACCATCCGTGATCACCCAATGGCGGTGAAGTAACTGGCTGGCTTCGCTGGAATCATTTTCAATCGTAATGGTGTAAGCAAAAACATAGCGCTGTGCACTGGGATCCGACTCCTGCGGCAGATACCTGCACTCCACACCGATTTGAATGTCTTCGTGTTGGTCTCGTTTCACGTCTACGCATACCTTTTTTGATTGGTGGATCTACTTATCCATATCCTCTGCAGAACACCGGCTATTTGCGGGCGACGTTACATTCGCGCAAGTCATCCAGCAATTACACATCATGCTCATCAACCCACTGCGCGATCTGCAAAAACTCAGCAACGCCAACATCGTCCGCTCGCCAATTCGGTTGCGCCTGCATCACAGACCAATCAATGTTCAGGCTTTTAAGCGCGTTAGACAAACGCTTGCGCCGTGCCGAAAACGCTTGTCTAAGCACCCGGTCCAAGGTGGACAACTGCGCTGGCAACGTCACGGCCGCGCGTGGCTGTATTCGCACCACAGCCGAGTCTACTTTTGGGGGTGGTGTAAAACTGGAAGGCGATACATCGAACAGCTCCTCGACCTCTGCGAACAACTGAACCATAACGCTCAGTCTGCCCCAGGCTTTGGTACTCGGTGTTGCGCGCATACGATCGGCCATTTCTTTTTGCAGCATAAAGTGCATATCGCGAATGCTTCCGGGCGCGCTATGGGCGTAACGGACGAACTTTAGGATCAGTGGTGAAGAAATGTTGTACGGCAGATTACCGACCACGCGCCAGCCGTCGGGTACTGCCCCCAGTAGCTGCTGCAGGTCCACGTTCAAAACGTCCGCACTGATGACCTGCAGTTTGGGAAAGCGTTGCTGTAGTTGCGAAACCAGGTCTCGATCTATCTCGATCGCCGTGTAGTGAGTGCCTTCGGTTGCGGCTAGACATTCGGTCAACGCTCCGGTGCCCGGACCAATCTCTAAAACGCGCTGCTCTGGCCGCAGTGCCACCGCGTCAGTAATACGCTGCAATACCTGAGCATCATTTAGAAAATGTTGGCCAAATCGCTTGCGGACACGCATTACGTCGTACGCTGGGTCACTATCGTTTGGGCCGCGGCCAACGCGTGCGCAAAACTGCCGCTGTCGGCTTGACCGCTTGCCGCTAAGTCGAGCGCAGTGCCGTGATCCACCGACGTACGCACAAACGGCAACCCCAAAGTTACGTTAACTGCACGGCCAAAGCCTGCAAATTTAAGCACCGGCAGCCCCTGGTCATGAAACATCGCCATGGTCGCGTCCGCCTCGGCCAGATACTTAGGCGTATACAAGGTATCCGCCGGCAATGGCCCAATCACATCCATGCCGCCACGCCTTAACGCCTCGCACACTGGTTCGATAACCTCAATTTCTTCACGACCCAGATGCCCGTCCTCGCCGGCGTGGGGATTCAACCCGGCCACTAAAATCTTTGGTTCTGGCAACCCGAAGTCTTGTATCAAAGCGCTGTGCAGAATCCGCAAACGGCGTTCCAATAACTGCTGATCAAGGGCGGCCGACACCGCCGCCAGCGGCAGGTGCGTGGTCGCCAAGGCGACTTTTAACGCATCGCTCATCAACAGCATGACCACATCGTCAACTGCCGCCGCCGCCGCTAGATATTCGGTATGTCCACTGAAAGGAATGCCCGCATCGTTGATCACCGATTTCTGCATGGGGCCCGTCACCAACGCCGCGAACGTCCCGTCCATGGCACCAGCAATGGCCCGATCTAACGCCGCAAGTACACCCGGCGCATGATCGACACTGAGTTGCCCCGGAACCACTTTGCTCGACAGCGGAATATGCATAACCGCAAGGTCCCCCGGTGCGGAGGGTAAGCGGGCAAAGTCGTCGTGAACTTGCAGCGGCAATCCAAGCATGTCCGCGCGCTGGCGCAACATATCGGCATCAGCGACCACCACCCAGGGCGTTATCCCTTCATATTGGTGCTGGGCATACTGAACGACGAGGTCAGGACCAATGCCTGCCGGTTCGCCCGGAGTAACTGCAATCAAAGCATCCAGCCCCATCGGTCGGGCAAATCTGATTTAGGCATTCGGCAAACGAATTTCAACAAAGGCTTCATCACGTAATTCTTTCAGCCACTCCTGACGTTCTTCTTCAAAGCGTCGGTTATGCAGCAACTCCAACGCCATGTTGCGCCGAGCCTCGTCGCTCATGTCTTGTTCGCGACGGTCTTCAACGAGCAACACGTGCCAGCCAAATTGACTCAGAAAAGGTTCGCTGAACGCACCTTCTGACGTGCTCTGCATGACTTCAGAAAAAATACCAACGAATTGATCGGCCGTTGACCAGCCTAGATCGCCACCGTTTAGGGCGCTGCCCGGATCCTCCGAGTATTGCGTTGCCAACTCAATAAAATCCCCACCTGCGTCGAGCTGTTGATGTAAATCTCGAATAATCCCTTCTGCCTCGCTGGGCGTTCTTATCTCTGACGGCCGCACTAGGATGTGTCGGACTTTGGTTTGCTTGGATTTCTGCACGCCAGCGCCACGCTGTTCTAACAATTTTATAATGTGTATAGAGCTGCCGCTAACAATAGGCTGAGCGATATCGCCGACGCTCATCTGCATCACAGGCTCAGCAAACAAGCTCGGCAATTCACCCGCTTTGCGCCAACCCATATCGCCGCCTTCCAATGCTGAACTAGCGGACGATTCGGCCATGGCAACAGGCGCAAATTCCGCGCCTTCGCGCAGAGTCGCCACTAAACCATCGGCTTTTTCCAGCGCCTGCTGCGCAACCTCGTCAGACGCGTTTGCTTCTAAGGTGATCATGATGTGACCAACCCGATATTCATCGGAAAACAGTTGTTGGTAATACGGCGAATTCAACAACCCCTGCACATCTTGTTCTGTGATTGATATGCGCCGACTGACCAGAGCACGCTGCAGCCGGTTCACTAGCATTTCCTCGCGAATATCTTCGCGAAACTGGCGAAAGTTATTGCCGTCAGCAAGCAATGCTTTGCGAAATTCATCCAACGTTAAATTGTTGTTCTGCGCAAATTGGGCGACCGCGCGGCTCAACGTTTCGTCATCAATGTTAAGCCCACGGCGATCCGCTTCCTGACGCTGTAAGTTTTCTAGTATGAGCCGCTCCATGATCTGGCTCACGAGTACGTCGTTCGGCGGTAACCGCGTGCCATTTTCTTCGCTCGACCGCCGCACTAGATCAAGCCGATCCATTAACTCACTAGCCAGTACCACGTCGTCGTCCACTACCGCAACGATGCCATCAAGCTTTTGGTACTGCGCCATGGCTGCCATCGGCATAGATAAAAGGGCCAGGACACATACAGCAGGGCTGAATCCAGGCCACTTTGCCTGGGCAATGATTTTTTCTAACAACTGTTTTGAGGACATACCGCCATCCTTTGGAATTATGACTAAGCAAACGCGCCACGCGTAGGCGCAGTGTATCTCAGGCTGGGGCAGTGGATACAGTAATCAAGGGCGCACGTTAACATTGTCATAGCCATGCACCCCTCGACGCAACAAAGCATCAATATTCGAACCGAAGCCCCCTAATCCTTTTAATGTCACTTCCAGCGCCACACCGCGATTGGTTCGCAACGAATAATCCGCGCTACCGGCCACGCTGAGCGGCAAGTAGGCGGAGCTGCGCAGAGCTTGAGTCAAGAGCAAGCGACCACGAACGCAGCAGTCGTCGTATTGTAAGCCCACGAAACCCTCCACGGTGCGAGAGCGCTGCACGTCATAGTGCCAGCGCGCCATCAACGACACGCGTCTTGATGCGGGCCAGATGGTAGAAACTTCTACCTGCTCGACCGCTTGATCAAGGAATTCGGCCGACGCCAAGCGCTTACGTGCGCCTAGGGTAATCATGCGCCGTTGATTTAAGCGGTAATGTAAGGCGGCTCCAAGCTCCTGCCATTGATCTGCGCGTTGGCTCCATATCTGCTGGCTATCAAGTTGCCACCGCGAACCAAAGCGTAAGTTAAATTCACTCACGAGGATCGAACTAGGCGCTGTTTGCGACGAGGCTAGGTGACTGCGCAAGCCCACTCGGGGATTACGCGCATAAACGATCTTACCCAAGCTATAGCTCGCGTATTCCTGACCGTTTTCAGCTGACAACAAGCGACTGCTTATGCCTACGGTTAATTGGTTCGCATCACCGACTCGATCAAGCCCTACGAAACGCTCCTTACGAAACAACTGGCTGTAGCTCAAGGTCATATCCGTGGTATCAAAAAGCGGTAACGCCGACTGGTCCGCATAGCCCTGTCGTAGATACAACGTGCGAGGCTCCAACGTCTGTAACCACCGCTTACCCATTCCTTGGAAATAACGATCGAAATACAATCCCGCGTCAACATTAAAGTAACCTACGCCGCGCGTAGGCGATGACTCGAAAAGCCTCGATTGCAGATCCTGCTCTAAAGCATAGGCGGTGTACTTAAAACCACCCGCACCGGCTACAAAACCAGCGGGCCAACGCTTGAGGTAGGAAAGTTCGGGCTGCACGTGCCAGCGCTCGCCATAGACACCCAACGTGAGATCTTGCTGCGACACACCCAATGGCGCAAAAAAATCATCTGCGATCTGTTCGAAGCGCGCCCAACTGCCCAGCGTACGGAGCCGCCAATGCGCCCCTATCGCTCGCTGGTAGTCTAAATCCAGTTGCGGCGACCGGCTGTAGATTGGCAAAGCCAAGTGATCCAAGCGCTGGAAACTCTGATGCCAGAGCCGCGCTGTTAACCCATTGTGTTGATAGTGCACCTCAATTCGACGCTGCAAATCTGCCGGGTTGGTGGAATCAAAGGTACTGTTACGCGATAAATCGAAATCCATACTTAGGTCGCGCAGATAGTCGCGATCGCTCAACCGCGAGTAGTCTGCATACGTGCGCAAACGACCAACAGCACCGCTGTGGCGCAAATTTACATACCACCGATCCGCTGGAATAAATGTACCGAAACGATCAACGCCACCAAATCGGTCGTAGCGACGACGGCTCATAATGCCGCTATAGATCTTGTCATCAGGTAGCAGCCCCGCTTGTATTTGCGTGCGTTGCTGAGACGTTAGCCAGCGCCCTTGGGCGGCAAACCCGGCGCCTCGGTTACCGACCCATTTGGGCTTTACTGTGGCGTCGAGATTCGGCGCAATATTCAAATAATAAGGCACGCCAAAACTGGCGCCGTCTTCGTCGCCATAGCCAACGCTTGGGAGCAAGAATCCACTCTGGCGCGCCCGCGTGGACTCATCGCCACCTCCCAACGGCATCTTCAAGTACGGTAGATACAAAACCGGTACCGATTTAATTCGCAACAACGCACCGCGGGTAATGACATGTTCAGCACTGGCCGCAACTGTGAGCTGCTGAGCGCTTAATGACCAACCATCGTCACCCGGCGGACAATAAGTGAATTCTCCGTCGTCGATCGTAAGCTGGCCCGCCGCGTTTCGGCTCAATCGCTGCGCTTGCGCACGCAGGCCACTTTCGGCAATAACCAATTCAGCCGTTTCTATCTGCAACTGTTGCTGATCTGTTTGCCATTGTGCCTGACGCCCGCGCATAACCATGTGCGGCTGTTCAAGGCGTAAACCCTGGTTGAATGAAATCGTCGAGGCTGCATTTATATCTACGGCTGGCGCGCTGATGAAAAAATCGCGCTGTTGAATTTCCACCGCGCCAGAAAACACCATGCGTTTATCCAACGCGCCCGTTAATTCATCAGAAAAGACCCGTAACTTATCGTCCGACGCCAAGTTAAACGCACGCTGGGGTTGAATATATCCACCTGCGCACGCCGCGCTGGAACGATCGACACTCGCCACAAACAACTCGTGCGCCAAGGTCTTCGCCTGCTCATTCGGCGCCGACAGGGCATCCGCCGAGGCACCAAACGCACATCCAAGCGCAACAATTCGAGCCCATATTCCAATAGGGCGATAAGGCGGAGCAATCATGGGCCGCAGTCTCGCCTAATACCTTGTTATTTGGCAATCGAAAGGCACTACCGCAACTCAGAACGAGCGAAACTTTATTCTCTGCGATCCGCACGACAGCGCTCTATACTTGATCAATGCACGACAATCCCACTTTGTTCCATTGGTGTACTCAAGTGACCACCGACTCGAATCTGACGTTTCAACCGCTCGAAGTTGAAGCCAGCCATCGGCGTTTTTATCGTTTGCGCTCCAACAACGATCCCAGCCGCCGTTGGGTCGCTATGGACAGCCCGCCAGCGCTCGAGCAAAACCAGCAGTTCCTAACCATGGCCGAGGTCTTCGCCGCGCAGAATATCCCGGTGCCTGACATCATAGATGTGGATGTCGATCGAGGTTTTATGCTGATGACGGATTTGGGCGATCTGGATTTAGCCCAAGCCTATACAAAACCCAGCAGCGAAGCCGCCCTAAGCGCTGCGGTGGATACCCTCATTCAGTTGCAGGCCGTTAAGTCGCCGCATATACCGCCCTACGATGAAGCACGGTTGAGCATGGAGTTCGACCTGTTTGAAGATTGGTTGCTGCGCCGGCTGCTCGGCAACGCCGGCGAAACCCTAGCCATAGAGCACGGCGCCACTTTAGCGGCGACTAGAAAATCCTGTGTAGCGGCAATGCTTACGCAACCGCAGGTCTGCGTGCACCGCGACTACCACTGCCGCAACCTGCTGTATAACCAGAATCGAATCGGCGTGGTAGATTTCCAGGACGCTCTCGTCGGGCCGGGCCTTTACGACATCGCGTCGCTATTGCGTGATTGCTATTACCAACACGAGGAGCAAACCATTGATTATTGGCTGCATTACTTCGTAGCACAGTCACCGAACTTCGACATTGCGGACATTGCGGCGACCAAGAACGCCTTCGACCATACTGCGATTCAGCGTCAGGTTAAGGCCCTAGGTATTTTTGCGCGCTTGCACTTACGCGACAATAAGGACAGCCATCTGCGCTGGATCATGCCTGTAGTTCGCAGCCTCATCGCGACCACCGCAGGCTACGACGACACCCAAGGGCTGCATAAAATACTGCACAAGTTGCAGCAGCCATTAGAAAAAACCCTGAGACCGAACCCATGAAAGCGATGATTCTTGCTGCCGGTCAGGGCCGACGCTTAGCACCCTTGACCGACCACACCCCGAAACCATTATTACCCGTAGCCGGAGAACCGCTGTTGATTCGGCAAATCCGCCAACTCAGCCGTGCCGGTTATGTCGATATAGTGATCAACCTACATCATTTAGCCGAACAAATTGAAACGACTCTGGGCGACGGCAGCGAATTTGACGTAACCATCCGCTACAGCCACGAGCAAAATTTGTTAGAAACCGGCGGCGGCATAGTCAATGCTCTGCCACTACTCGGCGATGCCCCGTTTGTCTTGCTCAACGGTGATATTTGTACTGACTTCAACTTCGCCGATTTGTCTACCACCTTGAATGAACACACCCTCGGCCATTTAGTGGTTATAAAAAAGCCCAGCAATCGATATCACGGCGACTTTGAGGTCAACGGCAAACGGATCACCAAACGCGGGGGCAACTGGGTGTACTGTGGCATCGCTGTATTAGATCCAATGCTTTTTAGCGACGCGCCAGACGGCGCGTTTTCTCTGCGCGATGTATATTTTTCCGCGCTGGCAAAAAACCAACTCAGCGCCCAAATTCACACCGGGCAATGGACCGACATCGGCGATCTCAATGCGTACGCTGAAGTCCGCGATGCAGGATTTAGGAAAAAATAACCCGCGTCGATGCAGCCCTCGGTTACACTAAAAACTTCTGCCAGGAGTGCTCAGAACTATGAATCATTGGATTTGTCCCTCTATCCTAGCCGCTGACTTCTCTCGTTTGGGCGAAGAAGTGCAGGCGGTATTGGATGCAGGGGCCGACACCATCCACTTTGACGTTATGGACAACCACTACGTACCTAATTTGTCGATCGGTCCGTTGGTCTTGAATGCTCTGCGCAAAGCCGGCTGCGACGCCATCGTCGATGTGCATTTGATGATAAAGCCCGTGGATCGTTTGATCGGCGACTTCCTCGACGCGGGTGCCGATTACATTACCATTCATCCAGAATCGACTGAGCATTTGCATAGCAGCCTAACCCAGATTCGCGAAGGCGGGGCCAAAGCCGGCATTGTGTTCAATCCCGCAACGCCGTTGGACGCGTTATCTGAGGTAATAGATCTAATCGACCTGGTGCTAATTATGTCCGTTAATCCAGGATTTGGCGGTCAGTCCTTTATTCCCAGCAGTTTAAGTAAACTGCGCCAAGCGAGAGCACTTATCGACGCGAGCGGACACGATATTCGTTTACAGATAGACGGCGGCATTAAGCCCGCGAACATTGGTGACGCCGCGATAGCGGGCGCCGACGCCTTTGTCGCCGGTACCGCGATCTTTGGTCAAGCCAGCTACGCCGAGGTCATCAGCGCATTGCGCAGCAACATTGCCGACGCCATCGGTTCGTGAGCAGCGCTCGCTATCAGGCCTATTTATTCGACCTAGACGGAACTTTGGTCGACAGCGTTCCGGATATCGACCATGCCCTTAATCATGCACTGGCCAGCGCAGATCTACCGCCTATTGAACAGTCGCTAACCCAACACTGGATCGGGCACGGCTCGCGCACCTTGATTAAACAGGCCCTAGAACATCATCAGGCCGCAGCTGATGAGGCGGCGATTGATCGACTCATAGAACCTTTTCTAAACCACTACAAAGCCAATATCGCGGTGCATAGCGAAATCTATCCAGAGGTGCAGGCGACGCTTAAGGTGCTGCAACGGCGCGGGAGCAAACTGGCGGTAGTGACCAATAAATTGACCGAGCTCAGCGAGCGCTTGTTGCAAGACATTGGACTGTATGACTTCTTCGATCTTATCGTTTGCGGCGACACCACAGCACAGCCGAAACCCGCGGCGGATCCTATCGAACTGTGCCTCGAGCACTTTAGCCTGACTCCCGAACAAGCCTTAATGGTCGGCGACTCCGAAACCGACGTACGCGCCGCCCAAGCCGCTCGCGTAGACGTCGCCTGCATGCGCGACGGTTACAACCACGGGGTTGACGTCACAACCCTGCACCCCACCTTTGTTATCGCAAGTTTTGCCGATCTGCCTCTCGATTGAAGCCAATGGCTGTTACTCCACATCGCAAAAAATGCGTGGTAGCCTTGTCGCACACGAGTTTTCAGCTTCTGGAAAAGACATGTTCGGCCGAACAAATTTAGCAAATAAGAGCAATCGCTCATTGGAGCGCTGGCGACACTGATCGTTACGTCGCCAGCAAACGCCCCGCTAAATTTTTCCCTACAGGCCAACTATGACTTCAACATCGCCCACCTATCGACGCGTTCCGATCGTTCATGAAACCCTTGCGGATTTAGACACGCCGCTATCGGTCTACCTAAAACTCGCTAACGGCCCGTACTCTTATCTTTTGGAGTCGGCGCAAAATGCAGGTGATGACGGCGAAAAGTGGGGGCGCTATTCGATTATCGGACTGCCCGCGCGCACCATTATTAAAATCCGCGGCTCGTTGATTGAAGTGATCCACGACGGCGAGGTTACCGAGTCCCTGCAGACTGACGACCCCCTGACGTTTGTAGAGTCGTTCCAAAACCGCTTTGATGTGCAAAACATCGAGGGCTTGCCCAGATTCTTTGGTGGCCTAGTGGGTTATTTCGGCTACGACA
>MDTC01119489.1_pt1 | contig 18407 bp, 16 predicted proteins | sample 811181 | NCBI WGS metagenome assembly MDTC01 (sample SAMN05326644, study PRJNA326480) | marine metagenome | isolation source: seawater | place: Pacific Ocean: North | collected 2011
GCTCATGCTCCACATCGCACCCAGTCCCACCGACGTCACTCCCACCGACGTCACTCCCATGAGCGCCCACGCGGACGCACTCCCGAACACACTCCCGAACCTCTTCAGAGACCGCGCCACCAACCACGCCGTCCCGCTGCGACCGGTCCCGCCTGCGATTGGTACGATGACTTTTAATAATTAACTAATAAATTAATAAATTTACCTTTCCTTCAAACTTCCTTTTTTTTATTTTACTCCTAACGTCTAAAAATCTTTAAATTATTATGTTTAAAAATTTATTATATTGTAGCTTTTTTTTGTAACCATAATATCTATTTTTTTTAATTACAAATTATTAAAATTATCCTACTTATTATAATTTTAATAATTTATATGTATATCCCTATGATATTTGTTTCTACAAATTATATTTAAAATGTAGTTTATAATTGTTTAAACTTTAATTTATATTCAAAATTATAATAATAACTATAAAATAACATACTTAAATTTAATGTAATTTACTAATAATAATCTAAACCATTTAATATATAAAGTTACTTAACTAAAATATTTAAATTTACCTACTTAATTATATTTTATATTTTTATAGGTACTTCACTACAAAAATATAATGTAATTCATTAAATTAAATTTGATTTTTCATTTATGTTGGTTTTTATAGCAAAAGTACTATACTTTAGTTCAAACAAAGATGAACACAACACAATCCCATATATTAGAACAATTTCAACAAAATACCGAAGACAATGAATCAAATATGTCTATCGGACTAAGCAGCAACCATTATGTAATTAAGATTGATTGTCAACGGCGGAGAGAAGTAATCGACACTATTGAACTGATTGTTACGTTATTAGAAAGACTAAACACTGAACACGCTGATCAAGTTTTTACAGAAGACATACGAATGTGGATAACTCCTAATGAAAGCCGTAATTCAGAGGACAGTATACCCGTATGGTTTGCATATCCTACAAATGATGCCAACCGTACCGCTTGTAATGATATAATTCGAGAAGATTTTGGTACAGATCCTATACCATTTAATACTGATAAATTTGAAAATAGGTTATTTTGGTGTGGCAGATCAACTGGTATACGTTATCCACAGTGTAACTGTCCTGCACACATTCACAATAATCACACGTCTATTTTCTAAATAAATTTGATATTATGTATCATAATAATTTATTATTAATCTTAAATGAACATTACTTATAATTCAACATTGATTAATAGCGAAACTGAAAAATACCCTATAATTGCACTAATATGGTGCGTTGTAATGCTTTTACTTTGTTGTTGTGGTTGTGTTTATATACCCAAATGGTCTATTCCTCCAATAAAATTGAATCAGTAGTATAATAAATAATCTTATAAATTTGATTTTTCTTTTATAATTTATTTTTTATTTAATTATAATGAATTTTTTAGAAAGTACAAACCTTATGAGAATTATTAAAAATAATAATTTAAATACAAATACCACCAATGATTATCACGAATTAAATAATCTCACACAAATATCCCCTATATTTATAGCCACATATCTAATTCAATCCAGTAATACAATAGATTATCATATGCCTATAAACGAATGGCAATTTAATATTGATAACCCTATACTTCTTAATATACTTAATTCAATACGCTATGAATCTAATAAAGGTTGCTCATTATATGATATGGTATGTTCATTGATTAAATTACCTAATAATATTGAAGAAATATCTACAACAGAAAATAAAGCATTTAAAATTAACAATATTACAAATAAAAATCAAATTATTCAATTTATTAAAAAACATAAAAATCAAATTGTAACTAATCAAGGTCCACTTTACGATTCTATTACCCAATTAATATCTTGTTCATTTAATATTTATGCAGGTTGGAATTGGTTATGTGAAAGTGCTAAATATAAACTTTTTCATAACAATAAGGTAATTAGGTTAGATTTTTGTGAAGATATAAAATTACAAAAAAATGTATTTAATAATTATGTTGTATCATACTTAATACCAACTTCTAATGGAGACTTTATTGGATTTAGATATACTCTTTGTGATGATAACTCTAAATTTGAAGATTTAATTAGTATTAGTGCGAATTGGTACAATTATAAAACTTATTCTCACAATTATAAGGGTTTCCGGTTACCGGCCTTTTATAAATCTATAACTATGGAATCTATTAAACCTATGAAATATTCTAAAATACATACTTATAGTATAGCAGCTCATCAATATGATTGTATTCTAAGTGTATCTGAATTTGGTCATTATATTTCTCCTAAATATCCTAATATTGATAGATCTTGTGGATGGAATGATTTTATTAGAGATGACGATAAATATATTAATTTTTACACTCCTGATAATACTGATTTCCCTTCTAAATTTAAATTTTGTGTTGAAGTATTCTATTCAAAAACAAATGGTTCTTGTGTAAATACTACGACTATTTTAGCAACAATGATTGATGAAAACGATCTTATATATTAACAAATGTTTATTCAAAAACTATATAATTTATCAAATTTTCTACATTTTATAATTGTTGGTTTATTACTTTTTATAAATCCACTCCCACATAATCCTACTTTATCTGATGATAAATCAATATATGCTTTTTTACTAAAATGAACCTCTATATATTTTTTAGGCCCAATACATAAAAATACATTACAATTATAATTACTATAAACCCGTATGCTTGCTATAATACCTTTAAATCTATATGTTTTTTTTGTTATAAATCCATAACAACCATCTATGAATTTAGGATTTTCAACAGTAAAATTCCAAATACCCGTATATCTTAATTGATCTACGTCTGTTATATTTGAATTAAGTTTTTCATTAATATTTTTCTTTCTTGTTTCACTATAAATTGACTTTTTATTTACAGATAAACTTGTATCTTTCCAATCAACTCCTCCTAATGCAGCTTCATATTTATGAACCCAATTTCTATAATTACTACTACTATGATTAAGTGTTGCTTTCCAAAATTGAATTGGATAATTTGCTTTCATATACGAAAGGTACCATACTAATTGAGAATAACTATATGCATGGGATTTACAAAAACTATATTTACGCAAACCTTTTAACTGCGATAATACATCTTCAATTGCTATTTCTTTACGTTTTTTACTTTTATAATATAATTCTTTTAATTCATTTATACCTTTATTTGTACTTAAATTATCTTTTTTAGATAATAATCTTCTTATTTTATCTGCTACTGATTCTGAACAATCAGTAGCATATCTTATCATATTAATTGCATCATCGTCAAATATTAAATATTTTTTAGTCTCCTCAATAGCTTCTGCTTGTTTTGCATCACTTGCAGCTGGACGTATAATAGAAAGACAAACCGCCATATCATCCAATGTTTTAGGTTTAAGTTTTAAAAAAGCTTTACGTATAAGTGGTGATTCTGCTAACGTTAATCCAATATTATCACCATTTTCAAGCATAATACAAGTTTTTTTATCTCCTATATGATCTGTATTCTCAAAAGACAATTTAGAATTTTTAAATGTATTTGTATATGCTTCATTTAATTGAGCTAAACCTCTACTTGATAGTATATCAATTTTAAACCTTTTTTCTTTACTCACATCTCTTTTATCAGATGTAATCTGTTGTATTGTACTAAATTTTAAAATACCTTTATTATCTTTCATAAGTAGGTTATATGGAATTCCTTCTTCATAATAAACTATACCACCACAATGTAAAGAATAACATTTAAATTTATCTAATAATGATTTTGTTTCTTTATTAAATAATTTTAATTTTTCACTGTTTAACCCCTTTTCTATATTATATAAATTTCCTTTTGGAATGAAACCTTTTATACCTATTCTTCTCAAAGCTTCTCTTTTAGCAGATTTTTCATGATAATGAACATGATTACTTATTCTTGCTATTTTACCCGGCCATTTAGATTGTAATTTTATAAATATCTCATCTCTTAAATTATATGGAAAATCAAAATCTATATCTGGTAAATTATCTCTGCATTCATTTAAGAATCGTGAAAAACTTATACCATATTTAATTGGATCTACATGACTTATACCAAGTAAAAAGCATACTAAACTACTTCCACAAGACCCTCTTGTTATATGTGGTATGTTATATTCTTTAATATTATCAGTTATTTTAAGAATATCAAGTGATTGAATTAGATATTTTCCCAAATTTTTTTCTACTATCATTTTAAGTTCTCTTTTTAATCTTTTGATATATCTTATATCATTTGGTATTTTTCTTATAAACTGTTTTTTTAACTCATCTCCTGTTATATTATTATACGCTTTTGACTTTAAGGTAACTTTTTGAGATTCTACCGTTAATAAATTAATCTTTACACGTTTTTTATTAATTATTATGTTTTCGTATTTGATATTCCAAGGAAATACATTTACTGGTAATTGAAACGCATTTGACAATCTATCACACAATTTTATTGTGCTTTTTGCATTAATATCTATAATTAATCCGTTTTTTTTTTGATTATCTAAATCTTTACGCAAAACCCGTCCTATACATTGAATAAAATTTAAATTTCCTCTATTTTCAACATAATCAATAAATACACACGTATCTAAATTAGGTATATCAGAACCTTCTCTATGTTTACAAGCGCAAAACATTATTGAATTAGATTTTTCATTATAAAATTGCTCATATGTAATGGTAGTTATATCTTTAATTTCATTATTTATAGATGTATCAATACAAATTGAATAATTATTAAACACTTCTTTCCATATTCTTACTGTTTTTTCACAATATTCAATTATACCACACCATACTATAATTTTTTTATATGGTTGTTGATTAACCCTTTTTAATATTAAACCAGCCATTTCTCTGTCTGATAAAGTACTTCTTTTAGAATTTTCATCTTCAATTTCATACCTCTCTATTTTTGGTTTTAAAATTATATCATTTTCAATACAAGCGTTATATATTGTAAATTTACTTAACATTTTTTTAAACGGATTAATTTTAATATTATCATTATAAAATGGTGTAGCACTAAAACCAATACATCTTGCATCTGAATTATTATCGTTTATTAACCATTCATAAAATTTTTGACTACTTAAATTAGATATTGTATGACATTCATCATGTAAAACCAAATCAATAGGTAATTTAATATGTTTAAATTTATCTTGTGAAGTTAAAAAAGCCCTGTTTATTATAACTAATTTAGATTTTTTCCAAAATATACTTGAATTTACACCATCATACCATTTATTACTTCTTTTTTCAATAGTATTTAAAATTACTAAATTTTGTTTAATATACTTAAATATATCAAAAGTATTTAATTTATTACTAAATTGTTCTTTTAATATATTTTTCCTTTCACATATCCAAAAAATAATTAAAGGTCTTTTATATATTTCTTGTTTCTTTTCTAAAAAGAAAGCTAATATATATAGTGTAAGCCAAGATTTACCTGTTCCAGTTGCATGAAAATGCGTCCCTGATTCAAAATCAGAATCAATTGTTGTTTTTAAACTTGATCGTTGATGCTGATATAAAATACTTTGATCAATCATAATTATTAATATTTTAATATTTGTAAATTATATCAAATTTATAAATATTAATTTTGGGATTTACAATAATCCTTATTTATTTACCTGAATATTGTCATTATTTTCATCATTTAAAGCTTCTGAATTATTTGTTTCGGATTCTATATTTATTTCAGTATCCCCGGTAGAGGTAAGCTTATCAAAAATATCATATCTGTTTTCATTTTCAATATTTTTATCCATACTATATTCATTTACCTCAATATCGTAATTATTTTCATCATTTAAAGCTTCTAAATTATCTGTTTCGGATTCTATATTTATTTTAAGATCCCCGGTATCCGGAATCTTACCAAAAATATCATATCTGCTTTTATTTTCAATATTTTTATCCGTACTAGAAGTATTTATACTATTATTATAGGTACTATATATTTCTTGACAATAATCATATTCCTCTATGTTAACCTCGCTATCTTTAGGATAATTACCTATATATCCTTTTTTACTTATTAAATTTACGTTTAATTTATCTGATTCATCACAACTAAATGTTAGAATACGATTGCGGTCATATGATAATATTATCCAATTATTATTTTGTAATGGAATAAATCTTATTTTAAGAGCATTTCCTATATCATCTGTCCATTCATTACCATTTTGTATCTCTTCTTCAATCTCTGTTAAATAATTCTTTTTTTCTAAATCAATTGTTTCATCGGAACTTATTAAAGTTTCTTTTACATTGGTATACTTTGACAGTAAATAACATTTTAATGTTGAATCAAAGAAAAGTTCTAAATATACTATAATATTTTTATCAGAATTTACTCTTAGTTTTATAATTTCTGGTCTTATTTTACGCCATCTATATTTTCTTAAACTTAGATTAGGTGGAAATTTATTTAAACTTAAAGAAATTTGCTGACATAAATATTTAATTAATATTTTATGTATATTATCTGATTTAATAAATGATATATTATAATTACCTATATTCTCGCTTACATTAATTTTTAGTAAATTATTAATTTTATTATAAAGTTCGGAGTGCATATAAATAATTTCTAACCATTTTAAATCTTCTTCTGATAAAATTTCATTTAATATTTCATTATCACCCATTTTTTTTTCATCATACAAAATATCCAAATATTGAATTATATCAATTAATATATTGTAATCACAATATAATCCGATAATGATTAAATCTATTATTGATTTAGATTTAAACAAGTAATAATTTTCTTGACTATATAAATTTTTAATAACGTTTATATGTAAAAACATATTTTTAACATATTTATATCTATCTGAATTCTCATCTTCAATTTCAATATTATTTTTTTCTAAAAACTCTAAAAAATTATTTTCAATAGGAGAGTTATTTTCATTAAAAAAGGTTTTTGATATTTTATCTAATATTGGCTGTTTATATCTATTCTTGCTACATTTATACCACTCTTTTTCATATGAAATATCAACTGAACTATTATTTATAAATTCTATATATAAATTGTTATTACTTTTTAATATATTAGATAATTCTGATAAATCATTATCATTTATATCAACAGCTATAATTTTATTTGTTTGTGCTATTTTTAACTGCTTTATTAATTTAGCTATATTTCCTCTTTTTATATCAGTTTCTAATGTATTAATTGTCGATTCAATATTATTCATTTGCCAAGGAATAACTATTTTTTTTGGTATTTGTTTTGGATTTTCAATAAATTCTCTTATTTTTTGTTCTGTTACATAAACCATTGGTGTAGTATAAAATATATTTATATTACCTAAATTACATAAATATCTGCTAGATATAGCCCAATTTTTTACTGGCATGCAATCTTTAATAACTTTATCTAATTGTGAACCCATAAAATATGGTATATATGTTTTAATGTCAAGACCATAACTATTAGCTCTATTATTTAAAGTATGAATATTCATAATAATATTAAGTACTGCTGCTCCTAAACTTAAAAGAATATCAAATGTAGTTAAATATTCTTTCCCATTACTATCTATAAATTTATGTGGATAAAGTACAAAAATCCATAATTGTAATATAACCTGTGGTATTGATTCAAAAAATAATTCTGAAATAGTAAAAAAATCTACACTGTTACTGGATTTAAAATCATTTAAACTTTGGATCCAAAATCTTATTAATGGATTATTTCCTAATCCCACAAACTTAATTAATGGGATAAAAAAATCTAGTATATAACATCCTATTATTTCTATTATTGTTAATATTACCCCTATTACAGGAAAAGAAAGACAAGTTAAATATAATGCTAATATTTTATTACTTATTGAATTAGTATTATTAGTTTTTTCAAGCATATTAGTTACATTTTTAAAATTATAACTACTTGCCCAAAATACTATGAAAGGAGTTAATATAGCGGATAACATTATTGTATACCAATATGGATTAATAAAATACATTATATAACAAGTTCTTACATCAGTTACTATATCTAATATTGTTAATAATTTTTGAATCTTGTTTTTAATATAATAAATTGTATGACATTTTTTCTCTTTGATAAATCTACAACAATATGTACAAATACTACAAACCATTTAAAATTATAAATAAATTTTAATTGATTTTTTTACGCCATTTAAATTTGATTATTTATTTTTATTTATTTGTATAAATAAATAAATGAAAACAAGAATTATAAAACAAATTATAACAGGAGTTAATAAAATTATATTTAATTCAAAAGCAAATAAACCTACTCCTCTTGGACGGTGGAATATTAATGATAATGCTGATATAAAATCTATTCAGGCTAATTATGATTCTTGTTGTTGCTCGTATAATAAACATAAAACTATTTATACCAATACACCTTTCTCACGTAAAGACTCAAATATAGAGTGATATAATAATACACACATTAAAGTATGAGTATCATAATACTCCGTACGGTGTCTTATTTGTTTATCAGATCTAAATGGTGATTCAAAATACCAAAATATCATTAAAATAATACCAAGATATAAATTATGATACTTTTTTATTGATTTAGTTATGCCTATTTTAAATATTGAAACTAATGCCGGCAATAAATACCATAATAAATATTCAATTTCAGATGGTATTCCTAATACATCACCGTTATAAACATTTAAAACTATCATTAAATTTGCTAAAAATGGAATAATTAATAAATATATCATTAATTTATTTAATATAGTTACTTTTTAGTATTATATTTAATTGTTACATATAAAATAACTGAAAAAGTTATAATTAAAACAACAAATTCCTTTTTAAAACGTTCTATGTATGATGTACTATTACAAAATACTCCCATAAATTTTACATTAAAAATATACCATACAGTTGTAAGAGATAATAACAATGTTAATACTATTTTTGAATCAAATAAATTTAATATCTTTTTTCTATATGTAAATAATACATATGCAGATAACATACAGGATATACCATATAAAGCCCATAAATAAACTCTTAACGGAATTAATTTTGATATTGTATTTGAATTTAAATTTTTATTATATGTACAATCTTTTGTAATTAATATAGTACCTAAAAAACAATATAAAAAAAAACATAATAAGTAATAGTATAAAAATTTAGGATTTACACTTATAAAAATAGATAATATTAGATTTATGTATAAAAAGGATACTAATATCTCTAATAAACTTACTTCTCTTATGTTGTTTAATAACTCTTTTAAAACATTTTTATATTCAGTTAATCTCATTAATATAATAATTTATTATTTTGTCTGTTTATATATTATGAATAAACCATTAGCTTGTAATGGTATAAGTACTTATACCTTTTATTTTAACATAATATTTGTAATTTTATTATCTATTAATGATCCTATTTTAATAAAATCTTTTGGAATTCATATCCTTCCATTTTTCATATTATCTCAATATTTATCGTGGTATAAACTATTGTTGTATAAATGTAACTTTGATTGGAAAACTATACACTACGTTTTTATTGATTTCATATCACATTGGATTATTCCTATTCTATTTATAAGATTTATTAACAGTTCTGATTTTAAAAATATACCAGTTGAATTAAATGGTGTTCTATTAGGATTTTTAACTATATTATTATATATTCACAACCACGATATAGAACGTGTATATAACATATCTATTAAAAAACTTTTTATTCCATATATTTCTCTATTTTTAGGTTCATTTTACATTATAAATCAGTAATAATAAATTTGATTTTATTTTATTTATTTTTTATCATCAAATAATCATGTCTTACAATACAAATGATACACCTCTAAGTGAACAGTTAAATAAAACACACGATATTAGCAGTTTAAATTTGAAAGATGTTCCCAATATTAAATTACCAAGTTGTACCCCCCCTGTACGTATTATATATAATTCAAAACTAAATATATCAAACATTGATATATTTAATTGTTTTAACCGTTATACTTTAGGAGATCCAATTGAAATGTATAAAAATATTATAAATTTACACCTGACTAAATCAACAGAAAAAAAATTAATTAAATTTCTCGATGAAATTGTTACTACTCAATCTGGAATACCACAAGATTATAATAATAAATGGTTACACGAATTTTATAACGTTGTTATAGGTATTGCAATGTATATATTAACATATGATAAAGTGAATAATAAAGATCTGTTAAATAAAATTTCAGCATTTTGGATTGATTGTTGTAAATATTTACCTACTATAATGAATGATGAATCAATTCCCTCTTGATAATTCATTATATCTCTTCATTATGAATTCGCCTATATTTGTATCCAATTCTTCTTCAGCAAATGCACCTTTTACCATTTTAACCGATATTAATATTTTTTTATGAATTGTTAATTTATCCATTGTTATTTTTATATTATCAAATAACTCATTATAAATATCACTATTATTATATGCAAACTTAGATAACTTTTTAACTTCATCAGAACTTAACTGATTTTCAACCTTATACCAGCCTATATCTAAATGGCGGTTAATTATTATATCTAATAATCTGTTTTTTATAACTTTGAGGAGTTTATCCTTATAGATTTTCTGTTTAAAATCACACAACTTATAAAATATGTTTTCAATATTATGATCAACTAAACAATATGTTTCAATAAAATATTTTTTCATATCAGAGCCTCCAAATAATAGACCTGCCTTCATTCTTGAAGTTTTTATATTATTGTATCTTACTCTTCGTTTATCACTGTTCCAAAAAGTTTCAAAATCACGATTTGTTAATGTAAATAACAGTTGTTTTATTCTATTTATAATATGGTATCTATTTTTTAGAAGACTTTTAGTTTCAAGACATAAATCAGATATGTCCATTATGTTTTTCCAATATTTATAATGTGTATACTGAATATTAAACGGGTATTTAGATATTTCTGTAAACTCTGTCATATAATTATATTCTAAATTAATTAAATAATTATTCAACTAATTGATAATTGATAATTGATAACTTTTTAAAATTTTTGTATATATTTTCATTACTATGAGATATTATTATTACAGTACAATTCGTAATTTCTTTAATATAATTAATTACAATTAATGCCGTCTTTTTTGATTCATAGTCCAACGCATTATCGAATTCATCCAGTAACAAAAGATCAATAGACTTATTATCTATTGCACTTGCAAGTACCCTTGCTAAACTGATTTTTTGTTTTTCACCTCCACTCAAAGAAGATATATTTGAATTAATTATAGGTTCTATATTAAGCATATTAATTGCGGTGCAAACTGATTTTGTCCATTTATCTCCTATATCTATTACCGTATTACATCCATATGATATATTAAATAAAACACTTTCATTATTAAATAGTTGTGGTGTTTGATCACAAATTAAAATATTTGATGGATTAGGTGCATATATTTGTCCATAATCTGGGATATTAATTCCAGATAATAATTTAAATAATGTTGATTTACCGGAACCATTTGGACCCATAAGCATATAAATATGGTCTTTATTGAAATTATAATTTACATTTTTATATATAGGTTTACTGTCAAATTGTAAACTTACATTATCCAATTTAATAATATTATTAGTAAAATTATTTAAATAATATTTTTCAGTTATATTATCTTCTAATTTATTTATAAGATTGAATGTAACATTATAATATTTATAATATGTTTTAAGTTCACTTATACCAGCACGTATTTCATTAACATTATATAATAGAACAAGTATATATTTTGATGAAATTTTTCCCCTATATATTAATATCATTCCACCATTAATAATATGACCTATCCATCGTAAAATACAACTGGAATAATTACTTAATTCAACTAATTTTATATTATTATTATAAACTTCTTTACATAGCTCTTTTAAGCGTGTACATTCATATTGAATTTTATTTGAAATATAAACTGTTGTATATTTATCAATAATATCAAATGTTTTATTAAATAATGCATTAACAGATATTACTTCATTTGTTTCTAATTTATCTTCTTTATTTGAATAGGATATACTTGCATAATGATAAATTGTTTCAGCTATTATAATATACAGTATTCCATATAAACCTGTATACGCATCTGATAATATTAAACAATTATAACATCCAACTATAATTGATATAATTCCAGGAATAAAATCTAATGCAATTCTGCTTATTAGTCCAGTTATTCTATTACAAGTATCTTTTAATACTAATTTAAATTTTTTATCATTGACTGTATATTTATTTGAAATTCTAAGTTTATAATAATGCTGCATAATTATATATTTTCCACTATAACCAGCATAATACGCATATATATGTCTATTACAAGCAAATATATACCTTAATGTTATCAAAAATATAAGCATATAAATTGATGTTGTTTCCTCATCTGATAATAGGATACTGTCTAATGTACTTGTTGTAAAAACTGTCTTAATAAGTCTTTCTATTACTGCAAAAATACACGCTATAAAAAGATTATATAATAAATTGTAATTATAAAACTTATTAAATAATTCTACAATCATTATCTTTGATTTGTATTTTATGTTTAAATATTTATAAACCCATAGCATCGTTTAATGATTGCATTGCTCTTATTTCAGAGGGCATTAATGATTCTAACAACCAAACTATATGTTTTTCATTTTTTTTATCGAAATCTGGATATCTTAATACAAAATCATCAGAATCATATCCACCATTTATTAATTGTTGAGCACGCCTCAATATTATTTCTTGATATGATTCTAACATAAGTGACACATGTTTATTATATTCTTTTTTATGACTATTACTTTCATTAAGAGTATAATCATATATATCTTGTAACATATATATCATTGAACGGTCTTTATAAAGACAAAAATTATCTGTAGGTGCTTTTTGTTCATAATCTACAATTTGCCTTTTTTTAGCCGAACACGTATTACCACCTCCGTGTATAACATTATTAGTCATTATAATATAATTAAATAATAAAATTTGATATTTAATAATAAAGTTTAATTATCATTAAAAAATATGACCGAACCAAACTGTAAATTATTGCAAGGTACATTAACATATTTTTTACAAACTTGTCTTGGTATAATATCATTAAGTACAATCTATTTTAAATGGAGACGTGAATATCCTAAACGTCAAAGTAAAGTCGTAATATTTGATATATCTAAACAAGTAATTGGTATGGGATTTGCTCATTTACTGAATATTGCTATTGCAATTATGATGTCTAAAAGAATAACTATAAATGATCAATGTAGATGGTATTTTCTTAATTTCTTTGTAGATATTGTATTTGGAATACCTGTTAATTATATCCTTCTTAAATATGTCAATAAATTTATTAAACGTAAATCATTACATATTTTAGAAACAGGTTCGTATAGACACTCTACATATTGTTTAAATAAAAGTTTTATATACCAACTTTTCGTATGGCTATTTATAGTAATGCTTTCAAAAAGTATCGTTCTCCTAATTATAATATTGCCAGCAGCTAGACCATTAAATTCATTTGGTAAATGGTTATTAACACCTGTATCACATAATTCTAATGCTGAATTAACAATAGTTATGGTAGTATTTCCAGTACTATTTAATATTATACAATTTTGGGTTCAAGATACGTTTCTTAAAGGTAAAAAACATTACATTGATCCTTGTCTTTTAACAGATATTGATAATGATTTTAAAAAAAAAGACAATAATAGAAATACTTTATCGTCTCCGTTGACAGAATACACTAATTTATAATTGTTAACATTTTTATAAAATAAAATAAAAAAATCTAAAATACTTTTAATAAAAAAATAAAAAAACCCCCCCCCTCAAATTCAAAAGGATGCATTTAAGAAAATTTCTTAAAAAACCTCCTAAAAATTTCTTAATCGAATTCTTAAACTTTTCAGGAGAAAAGGTATAACTATTTTTAAATAAATTATAAAGTCTTATTTTTTATTAAAAATCACGAAATTTAAGAAATTTATTACTTAAAGAAAAAAAGTGTTTTTATATTAAATGCCTCAATATGTTTGTCCACGTTGTGGTTATAACTGTAATCAAAAAAACGATTTAAGGAAACATTTTAATAGAAAGAAAATTTGTTACCCTATATTGGAAGATATTGAAATTAAAGAATGTTATAAACGAACTCTTGGAGAGGAAATTATTATAAGTAATAAAAAAATCTTAAAATGCGATAAAATTAAGAATTGTGCATCCGAAATGCATCCGACATGCATCCGACATGCATCCGGTATAAATAAACAAATTATGAATAATAAGGCTATAATGGAAAATAACCACTGCATAACCTGTGAATATTGTAACAAAACTTTTACAAAACACCAGAATTATTATCGTCATAAAAAAAGTAGATGTAAAGGAAAGGATAACTTAACTAGGCAAGAATTAGAAATAATGATAGAATCAAGAGATCAAATTATAAGTAATTTAAGTTCACAGATTGAAAAATTAATAGATACAGTTGCCAAAACAACTAATAATACAACTCACAATACTACTCACAATACTACTCATAATACCTTTAATTTTGTAGTAAATGCGTTTGGAAATGAAGATGTTAGTTATATTCAAGACAAATTTATTAACGAACTTATTAAATCTGGTCCATACAATAGTATTCCAAAGTTAATTCAAGAAATACATTTTCATCCAGATCATAGTGAAAATCAAAATATAAAAATACCAAATAAAAAGCTTAAGTTAGCACAAATTTTTAACGGAGTAAACTGGGAATATAAAGATAAAAAAGAAACTATTGATAATATGACAAGTAAAGCATACGGTATATTAAACGATCATTATGATAAAAGTACTGAAAATAAATACATGGAACAGTTCCGTAAAGATTATGAATCTGGTAATAAAGATACTGTTAAACGTATCAATGATAAAACTGAAATAACTATATTGAATAATCAGGATAAATAATGCCTTATCTAGTCATATTATAGCAATTAATATATACTATTAAATAAATTAATTAAATTATAAAAAGATTCTTTAAGAAGCTTTGTATTGCAGTTATATATTGGTGAAATTAATATTCCGTCTGGAATAAAATATACTATAATTTTTAAATTATTAATATATTTCTCTAACTCGGCCTTTTTAGTATTCATATTATCATATTTAATATAAAACCCCCATAATAGTCCTTGACCACAAGCTATAATATTTTTATTATGTAAATTATTAACACTTTCTTTTATAATAAGTTCTCGTTCAGTGATTAATTTATAATAATCGGATAAATTTAATAGGAGCTCTGTTGCAGTAATTATACCTATAATATTTGCACCGTGGGAATATGTATGTGATTGTTTAGGAAATATACTTAAATTTTTATTATGTAAATTATTAATTATTGCACCTGATAGTGGAAATATTCCACCTCCAATACTTTTTCCAAATGTAACTGCATCTACATCCAGTTTATCAGCATCACATAAAAACATTTTATTTTTTCCATGTCTACCGATACCACACATTATTTCATCTGAAATAACAAATATGCCCGCTTTATGTGCATTGTTTATAAACCTCTTTAATATATCAACTGGCCATACCTGTCCTGTACCTGCACTTCCCCATTGTGGTTCAATTATTATAACTCCTAATATTTCTTTATTTAGTGTTATAAACTCATTTAATTCATATTCAATTCTATCATAAAATTGTTCAATAGTTTCATTTATACGTTTGTGTTTTAATATAGGAACTGGATAAAATATTTGTTTAAAATCTATATAGGAGCTTTTAAATTTACCAAATGAGGTTGGTTTAGGACCGTGATAACAACTTGAACCAACACCAATATGTTGTTTTTTTATATTTTGTTTAGAAAGAATCATATCAACAGCCGCATGTACAGCAGAAGCCCCTTCTATTTGAATACTTACAGTCCAGTCATCATCAAAATTATACGGTACGTGTTTTTTAAGTACATTTATAAAATTTTCTATATGACTGGATACACCTATACTTGTATGTAAATTCAACGGTTCTATAAAGTCATCATTATTTAAGTTAGTTATAGCACAACTAAACATTTTATATGATTTTTCAAGAATATTTCCCAATAATTTACCACCTAATATTTGACTTGATGCGCCTCCTAAAATACAATATGATTCAGTTTCATTATTAATTGTACAAGTAATATTATTGAGTTTATTAACCTTTTTTATAGGTACATTTCTTCCACTATAATTAGATATCATAAATATTATTAATATAATAATTAATAAATTTGATAAAATTAATATTATTTAATTTTATTAAATGTCATTACCCATTACATATCAATCAATTATTCCTGAAAAAATACAAAAAGAATGGGATAAAAAACATATAGGTCATTCAAGAGTACCAATAGATGCAAAGTATGGTTATATTGAGAATGTTAATTCTGATAATAATTATAAAAATATTGATTACAGAGATACAATAGCTCCATTATGGAATACTTTATATAATGAGCTTGATAATTTAGTAAGTGCTAATAAAGATATTGATGAAAAAAACGATGAAGATGAATTTGTGCGTAAAACTTATGAAATTATGTTATCTAATATTAACTCACATCACCAAGCTCAAGTAAATGTAGCTTTATGTGCATCTATTATTCAATTGGGAAATTATGTAAAGTTCATAAATAAAAAGAAGTATAAAAATAAATATACTCATAATGAAATTAATAGTGCGTTATCATTACTGTCTTTAAAAAAGTAAAATTTGATTTAAAAAAATTTTATTTTAATTATAGTAATTTATTTGAATATGTCCCAGCAATTCATTATGGATGAGAGACTTAGTACTATTCAAAGTGCGTCTATGCCATTTAAGGAACAAACTCAAAAATTAATTATAGATACTGATATTAATTGCGTTTCAACAATTACACCACCACCACCTAAGGGTAATTCTAAACCAAGTTTTGTATTACCATGTAAAATTGATAGCAAAATTATTGATAATTTAGAATCTAAATTAACTAAGATACGTTTTAATCCCTCAAGCATTAAAGATATTCTATACACATATCAAATAGATGATGGCGAAGTTTCTTTATGTAATAAAGAAGGTGATATATCTAAATATATGACTTCTTGTGCACAGTACGGATTATCCAAACAAAGATCTAATGCTCTAAATTATATACACTCACATCTTTTAGAAAAAAAAGGTGAAAAATATGGTCAAGATTATTGTATTACAACAAGAGATACAAGCATTTTATCGGACGGACACGGAACACAAAGCGAACGGTTGTCTCAATATATTTCTGAAAAGCTTTACGAAGGCATTAATAACTTAAATATTTCTTATCTCTTACTTAATAATAAATTTAAAGAAATACAAATTTTGATAAAGAATATATTCAGTGACATTAATGATAAATTGCAAAATATTTATACAGATCGTAAATATAGTGAATTATCTGAAACACTTTCTATAAACCGTATTGCAGGTACAACAGCAAATATATCTAAGATTTTTAGTATACAAACTGGTAATGGAAAATGTAAAAGATATATAGTATCTGCCAACGTAGGAGATTCAGAAACTGGGCTTATATTACGCGATAAGAACGCATATAAAATATTTACATTATCAGGATTTCATAATGCTGAAAATATATCCGAGGCAGAACGTATGTTGAAATCAGATCCGGATAAATATAATAAATTATTTCCAATTTATGGTCGATTTGGATCTACTAATACATTGGGTGAAGATATATGTCCATTGCCCAGTATAATACAAAAACATCTTGATGGAAAGTATATGTCTCAAAAAATGTTTCCAATCTTTTGTAATAGAGATAATAAGTTAGTATATGACAAAGAATTACAACATAAAATGCTTTTTGGGACACGTGAATATGGTAGACTATATAATATATTAGACTGGTGTGGCGGAATTCAATCACTCAGATGCTTTGTTTTAGAAAAAGAAGTAAATGGTAAATGGGAAGCATTTATGCCCATTCCCCGGATAGATTATTTAAATATGGGTAGTAGTATGAGGGGTAATAATCAGTGTAGTCGTGGATATGAAGGTAATAATATGTTTAATGATTATGATCCACATATTTCAATAATAGAAATACCTCCTGAGTCACACGCTACACTTGTGACTTGTAGTGATGGTTATGGTGATACAGTTTTTTGGAGCCAAATTGCCGAAGCAATTTGTAAATCGAAATACGGCAGTGACTCTAATATTAATGCTAATATTATTAAATCTGATTTAATAGATCTTATGAATAAGAATATTA
>MDTC01034225.1_pt1 | contig 18398 bp, 10 predicted proteins | sample 811181 | NCBI WGS metagenome assembly MDTC01 (sample SAMN05326644, study PRJNA326480) | marine metagenome | isolation source: seawater | place: Pacific Ocean: North | collected 2011
AGCCATTTTTCGTATGGAGCCGATCAAAACGATGATAGTCGGAACCAATAGGAAAATGTTAAAATTGAACATAGATGCGATCGCTTCCAAGGTAGGTGCGATTTGACTCGTGTCCAATTCCCTTCCTGTGGGAGGATGAGTAAATCCGAGGATAAAATATATCCCTGAAGCCAAAATGGCCGATGGCATAGTAGTATACATCATGGAGCGGATATGGTCGTAAAGGTCTACTTCGGTGGCCATGGCGGCGATGTTGGTTGTATCTGAGAGGGGCGAAAGTTTGTCCCCAAAATATGCCCCACCTACGATGGCACCAGCTGTAATTCCCAAATTGGCTTCGATTACACCAGCAACACCGATGATGACCACACCGATGGTGCCTATTGATCCCCAAGATGTCCCCGTCAGCGTGGAAAAAATGATGGGGATAAGAAAGGCCAGCAAATAAATGAAGGCGGGATTGATTAACCGGATTCCGTAGTAGATCAGCATGGGGATGGTGCCGCTGATAATCCAGGTACCAATTATGATACCGATGGCAAACAGAATCAGGATGGCCGGGAATCCCTTCGCCAGTTTTTGAATAAAGGCATTTTGGATATCCTTCCATTGGAAACCCAGTAGCATGAATTCAGCGATAGCAAATACCGCTGCCAGCAAGAATACTATTTCCAGAGGAAAGGGAGGTTGGCCCCAAATTTTAGGACGGATGACCATCCCAAAAACAATTAATACCCCCAGGAATAAGACAGGAAGGATCATTTGAAAAAATGTGAGTCTAGGTTTTTCTGTATAAGTCATGATTAGTAATTACCACACAGTCACCGGCACGGTTTAGGTGTTGAATAGTTTGACTATTCGAGTGGTACCCCGGACAGGATTCGAACCTGTGACCTACGGATTAGAAGTCCGTTGCTCTATCCGGCTGAGCTACCGGGGCAAAGACAACTTTCTCGTCAACAAAAGTCGAATGCATATCTACTTTGAGTAAGTCTCAAAAAAGTAGTGTGTACGTTATGTGTACGTAAATGCATCCGTAATTTAAGCATATGCTAACGGTTTGAGACAAAGATAGGTAAAGTCTCTATTGATAATTGGATGTCTACAAAACAAGTCAGCGTTTATATCTCACTTTCACCAAAAACATTGAACCGGGCTGTACGCCGAGCTAACCTTCAGGTTAGCCAAAAGATCGGCAAAAACCTATACAAATGGGAATAGATTGATCAGTGGCTTACTAATACATCGAATAGCCTCATCTATTAGCAAGGGGCTTATTCATTTTTTCCCTGACGCAGACCAACCTGTATCCCTATAGCGGTTATTTCGCATAGCAAGTCCATCGTTATTTTTGTCTGTTCCGAGGTAACCAGTGTGTACTCCGTGTTTGTTGAAGGCTGGAATAAGCCCAGTCCCATTAATTGTTCCAAGACGGATAGATCCTACACCCTGTTCATTAAGAACAGATATTGAATTAACGGTTCTACCTCCCAAGTTCTTGCTTTTGACTCTTCGCACTCAACAACATAAAGAAGCCGAGGATAAGTTAAGCTCCTGTTAAGATTCCTTTGGTGTAGTCATTCATAGCCTGTCCCCTTATTCATTTAATTCCAATCAATGTATGCACCCATATTTTCTTGAGAGGACTGTGGATCTCCTATATTTATAGAGGGTGATAAGCTATGTAGCATATAATTGTTTTTCTTTGGATTAATAAATTGAGGTTCCAAAGATACATTTCCTTCCTTCCAGTATATTTCTCCTGAGTTATAATCGTTGACTATTGAATATCGTCCGCCTTTGAGATTAGTGTACGATATAGTTAAAGAACTGGATTTACCATACTCTCTAAAATAAATCTCTATGTCAGAATTATTCCAGATAATGGAATTATTAAAGATAACTTTGGATCCATTTGATATGTGGATTCCATTCGCCTGTGAAGAATCAAATTCTCCGAAAAATTTAAACCATTTGGGAATTTTTTTAGGAGGTCCATTACCGCTGACAGTTACATTATTAAATTCTGGCTCGGAATATTCCTCTATGTATATTGAGCCACCACCAAAATATGTAATATTATTAGCTATTAGCACATTACTCAATATTGGTGACGAAAAACTTGTTAAGTATAACCCAGCGCTCGAAAATGCTGTGTTGCCCAATATAGCCACATTTCTTATTTGTGGATTGGATGCATAAAGCCCAACCCCTCCACCCTTTTCAGCAGAATTATCTTTTATAATCAAGTCTCGAAGTAACGGACTTGCCATACTACAGAAAACTCCTCCACCAATGGATCCTTCGCCACCTGAAATTGTGAATCCAATTATGGCTGAAGAAATTTCTTCACCTCCTGAAAAGGTCACTGTTGGTCCTTCTTCCTGTCCTTTAATAATTGTTTTCTTTATATAACGTTTGTCACCAGAAGAAATGAATAGGCTTGCGAGAACAATGTTCATTCCATAAAAATCAATGTTCTCTTTATAAGTGCCTGCTGACACTAACACAGTGTCCCCATTTGAAGATGCGTCAATACCAGCTTGTATGGTAGAAAATTGAGACGGCACTTTGAGGGTGGTAGCTGTAGCGATTGAAATGAGTATAAGATTACTGAGTAGTAGCCTTTTCATTTTTTTCCCTCCAAACAATTATATCACGATGTGGGTGCTTCTTTCATCCCTACCGTCTCCCCGTCACTTCAATAGTAGCCTTCCCGAGTCTGAGTGAATTCTCCAGCCTGTATCACAAGTAGATCCAGCACTCAAAGTCCTCCCCAACTCATCAGTACCGTCCCAGACAGCTATTCTGTCGCCAGCATCCCTGTGATTGATTTGCATTATCTATTTATCCAGTAAATCATAGACCTTAAGCATAACCTGTGCTTGCTCAGGCAGATCATAGCTGGCAAAAAAGCCGCCATGCGAATTAGTAATAAATTATATGTTATAGACGAAATCAGAAAATCCTCTTAATTAGTCCGAGTTCGAAAAAGCGGTCGCCTTAACTATATTACCAAGGGACTGCTTGATCCATATCCCAGGCTTTAACAATTAGTGCTTTTCCACTTCCTCCTTTGGCAAAAAGTCTAGTTCCTCTGCTATTTAGTTTGGAAGGATAAATTCGCTGTGTGATGCATTGACGACCATTAGCAAAAACTTCGAGTACGGAACGATCAATAAAAATTCGAAGTTTCAATGTCTCGCTCTCGTTAAGCTGAAGAGGTGCTTCCTGGATAATAGCATCCGATCCTTCCGATTGTTTAAAATTAAAAAATCCTCGGTATCGTACATTATCTAATACAGTTGAATTTTGAAAATTTATCCCAAGCGTATTCTTGGAAGGTGTAAAAACAATGACGGTTTCTTCCAAATTATCCGGAGAACATAACACCTTTACCCCGACCTCATTAGCATCTTTGGGATCAATTTCTACAAATAACTCCATTACGTTTCCAGACATGTTATCCAAATTAACTTCTTTATCATTTGGAATATTAATGTCTTTTTCTTGACGTGAATTATATCTTAAGATTTCAAATTCTGGGGCAGGTTCAATACCCAATTGTCCGTCTTCCCTTAATGTCATCACTCTGGGAAGACTTACCACCGATCCCCAAGCATAGAGATCATTTTTTCCGGGATCCACTTCTATATTGTATCCCCATAAGGATTCCCCTCCGGTCTTTGACTCGGCCATCCATCCGAAAAAGATATTACGACCTTTGTCATCGACAAGTGATTCCGGGCCGGAAAGTTGGCCCCCTAACCAACTCATTCGTCCGTGGTGCTCAGGGAAAAAGCGTTCATTTTCATATTTTCCCAAATAATAGTGAGTAATATTTCGATATGGTTGGTGTCCATGCAATAGAAGCATATGGGTATCACTATTGCCGAGGGGATAAAAATCTGGACAGGCGGCATCTTCATTCTCCAGAGTCCATTCCCGTCTGGATTGATAAAAAGGTCCCTGATATTCCCAATTTTTCAGATCTGAGGAAGTAAAAAGACTTGTGCAATCACCTTCATAACCAGGTCTCTTGTTTTTATTGCCAATCAAGGCATAATACTTTCCGTTTTCATACCAGCCGGTAGGATCATAAACTACAAACTCATCTTCTTCTTCATGAAGCTTTATAACAGGATTTCCAGGGAAGGGCTTCCATTCGTTCAGATCGTCATCTTGAGCAATGGAAATACAAGCCCCTTGTCCGGGTACATGATAGATCAAGGTGGGACGAGGTGCGTTTTTAATGGCTCCTCCGCTATATATGCCCAGGGGCATGGAACCATCCAGCTTCGGGATTACTGAAGGAGGATGATGGATCCAATGTACCAGATCCCTAGAGGAAACGTGATCCCAGACTGCTACCCATTTATCCTTGCTCGATTTTTCCGGGTTTGGAATAGGTGTGCGGGCCAGATAAAACAGGTGGTAGCGTCCTTTCCAAAAAAGAGCTCCGTTAGCATCATTAAAAAAGCCTTCAGGAGGAATGTGGTGATATTTGGGACGGTGCTGATCCTTCCAGAGTAATTCACGCAAATTGCGAGCACCCAAGATTAATTCATTAATACTTTGATTGTTTTTGCTGGAATCAGTTGAATTGGCATCATCAGATTTATCAGAGCAAGCGATAATAAAGATGGCAATAATTAAAATAAGGTGGACTTGTTTTTTCATGATTGTTAACAAATTAGGTATTTATTATTATTATTACATTTCTTTTCAATTCACCCAACTCCTGTTCAGGATTAAACAAGATTGGATAGTACGTACCTGCCATGGGAGTATCCTGAGGAAAAGTGGGGAAATTTTTCAAATCTTCTCCACGATCAACAGTGTCAATATTTGATAAGGTCCCATCGCCCATGATATTAAGAACCAAAGCCCTCTGCTAGTGATCTGAATAATTGGCATAGGATCCATGCACCCAAGGTATGAAACAAAACCTTGGTGGAATCCTCGGATTCATTGTCGCTAGCCGTTCTCTAAGGTCGGCCCTGGCTTGTATTTTTTCCCCAGCGCCAAAATCGCGCGCAGACTCTTCATTCCTCCCGTGCAGGTTGGATGCGCCAGATTGGCGGCGGCAGCACACACCGCGGTGTAGAGGCTGCGCTGAATGTCCCAGCCCTCGTGCAGACCGTAAAGCACACCGGAACAAAACGCATCGCCCGCGCCCGCCGCGCCCTTGATGTATTTCTGCGGTAACTTCAGTGACGACTGCCAGAACTCCTGTCCGCCACGTGTGCGCGCAAAACCGCCTTCCGGGAAATGGATCACCACCAGTTCGTTTACCCCCAGTTGCAGTAGCGCTCCCGCGGCATTGCGCAATGCGACGGTGTCCAGTTCGTCGTCCTCTCGCCGGACCTTAAAGCCTGTTGTCCTGCCGGCCTCAAACTCGTTAAGGATACAGTAGTCGGTGTGCGCCAGTGCCGGTTCCACGATTTTGGCAAAACGATCACTATTCTCGCTCACGCAGTCAATACTTGTTTTCATCCCCGCCTCCTGCGCCCCGGCCAAGAGCGCAGCGCCCCGTGTGCCGTACTTCTTCTCAGGCGCATCCAGCGCATCCAGTACCAGCAGGTAGCCCAGGTGAAAAATTCGTGCCTTTGATTTCTTGATGTCCAGCCCCTTGCCATCCCACAACGCATTGGCGCCGCGACAGTGAAAAAACGTGCGCCGGCCCGTTTCTTCCTCCGTCATCACGTCGGTGTAGGAGGTTGGCGCCTTCGGTGTCACTTTGATTCCCCGCGCATCGACCTTGTGCTTTTTTAGGTCGGCTAGGATGTAATTCCCAAACGCGTCCCTGCCCACCATCCCCGCGCCACCCAATGGAAATTTCGCCCCCATCTTCCTCAGGTTTAGCACCACATTGTATGGTGATCCGCCCGCGCCTTCGGACTGTGACGAAATGGTCGCCAACGTCTCCCTCGCCGGCCAGCAATCGACCATCTTCACCTGATCGACAATCCAGTTTCCCCCGGCAAGGATACCTTTGCGTGTGGCTGAGGAGCTCATAACGAACGGTCAGTGAAATAAATCGGGAGACCCTTTACAAAGACCAACCCTTTGAAATGTCTAGCAGCAAGCGTCTCTGCAAACGCGTAGTTGATCTCTTTTTCCGGGCTGATGTCACAAGCAGCGACCACGATCACTATTTTATTAAAGCAACCATCGTACCCGGCCGCGAGGTATTGTACAATTAGGCCTCCGTAAGAACCGCCGATGACGAGGTCAACCCGCCCACTGAACTCCATCGCAATCATGTCTGCGTAATCTTGTGCCATGTCCGCTCCGGTCACAACCCGGAAGGACTGTAAAACCACTCTCGTTAGTTGCATCTGTGTTTGGGCTCCAACAATGTTCAGTACCTGATTCTGTTAACTTTCCACTCTATCCAACTGAGCTATCGGGGAAATGCTGTAATTTATCTGAAAAAAACAATTAGGCTACGGACTACCCCTGCAAGAAGAAAAATGATTTGTGTTCGTTGACCTCAATCCAATGACCCTCAGAATCCGAAAATATATTTATCTCACCCCGTCGTCCCTTATACTAACGTTTCCTTCTCGACCCACCTGTTAATAATAGCCAAGATCCTGGCGGTTTATTGTCTATATACCTTATTCGAGGTCAATTCCGTCGTCTGTTTGCAAGAAGCCCACCAAATCAATTATCTCTTTGTTAGTGAGGAAATCCAGCAAACCTTCAGGCATCATGGAAACGGTTTGTACTTCCCTTGATTGAATATCTGACTTGCTAATTATTATTTGGTCCTGACCAACTACTCGAAGCGTAAGGGTCCTATCACTTTCCGATGTTACATTACCAGCATAAGTTCTGCCATCTCTTGTTGTAACAAGAACCATTCTATAGTCGTCCTGAAGGTCCGCGTTCGGGTCAACAATATTATTCAAAAGGTATTCAATATTCGTTCGATTAGAACCAGTTAAATCTGGTCCAACTTTACCACCCTGTCCATACATAGTATGGCAAGCACCGCATAGTCCGTCATAAGTAGTTTTTCCCGCCTGAATATTTGCCCTGCTGATTGCATCAGCAGATAATAAATCGCGATATTTTTTATTTGAAGCTACCTTTTCATCAGAAACTTTTGAAATCGGACCCCAGGTTTCAAGAAATCCACTACCTACAACCCTGTGAAGCTGACGTGCAACATAAGCCGGAACATCACGCTTTGGAACCATTCCATCCCTTATAGCAATTGTCAGACGCCAGCCATAGCCGGAACGGGAAGCCAATGTTTGAACAATTTCCAGTTTTTCAATAGGAGAAAACTCATTATAACGTCTCATTAAGGTCCATGCCAAATCTCTTTCACTTCCCCAAGAAGCTTTGCTGATCTGGATTGAGGAGAGGGCTCGTATTGCATCAATCCGCAATTCGGGTTCATCAATAAGTATTGGTAGGATATCTTCAAGCTCTTGCCTTTTTTGATTTGCAAGACTGTTTAAAGCTTCACGTCTTTTTTCTACTGGTAGGTTTTTATCTTTCAAATTTGAAAGAGCTTCTTTAATGGCTTGAATACTACCGAATTTTCGATCGATTGCTACCGCTGATTTCGCGAGCTCAGGATCTGACTCAAGTTCTAGAAGAACAGAATCCCAGTTATCTGGAGCCTTAACATCGAAAAGCCCTTCCAATGCCGACAGCATACCTTTCATCAAATATTCTGATACCGGATTTGAGGCTTTCAAGGAAGATACCAACAATTCGAGTTGATTAGCATCAGAGAGACGCCATGCAATATATTCTGTTAACATAGGGATCTTACTGACACTGGCAAGATCAAGAGCCTTTTCAGGATTATGAGTGACCATAGGCTCAACCGCAAACCAGAGCATATGAGGAATATTATGATCGGCTATATCTTCACCATGTCTAATAAGTTCCTCAGCAATCTCCCACCTCTCATCTAAGGTCATTCTTTGAAGAGCTCCTGCAAGATATAGTCTAACAACCGGTGAATCCTCCAGCTTTGCCATAGCTGCAAATTTTCCCAATGCGTTTCTGCTTAGGTTCTTATCTTCACTAAGCAATTGAATAGACCATGCTCTTATATACTCATCTCTATCATCTAAAAAACTGAGCAAATCTTCATTTGAAAATGTATTTGTCACATGACCAGTCCATAATCCTCTAAGTCGATAATCTGAGTTGGCATGGCTCTTAACCATATTCTTAATTAGTAAAGTAGCATCACCATCAATCTTGCCTTTAGTCGCTCTGTGCTGGAGTATGATTCTAGCACGACGAGCATGCCATGAACTTTTATTCTCCTGAAGCTTAACTAGCTCGAGATCAGATAATAACCTCACATCTTTATAGCGCCCCTCCCATTCATTCGCTAGGCTTGTCTCAGGAGAGATGCGAAAAATTCGACCTGTCTCTTTATGAACTACCTCATTCCCACAGATGTCAGCGTCATGCCAGTCCAACACGTATAGTGAACCGTCAGGACCTAACTCCATACTAAAACCTATCCACTGTGCGTTATTAGCCATTAGGAAATCATCACCATGATGTGCTACAAAACCAGACCCTTTAGGCTCAAGAACATCTGAAAGCACCGCATGTTCATGGATATTCGCCATGAATAAGCGACCTTGTTGTTCTTGGGAAAAAGCGTCGGACAAATAGACCCTGGCACCACCATGAGCTGATCGGTGCCTATGATTTACAATAGTACGAATATCACTGTAAACATATGGATTGAAATGTTTACCTCCCTGACGATGGAATATACCACCCGGGACTACATGAAAAAGGTGGGGGATCACGCACGCGCTTATGAAGATTTGACCCTTTGCATCATAATCAATGCCCCATGGATTACTGAAACCATGTGCAACCACTTCGAATTCTTTTTTTGTTGGGTGATATCTCCAAACGCCTCCGTTTATATCAACACCATCAGCATCAAGTAAGTCAGCAGGAAACTCATCTTTATGACTGTACAGCTTGGTCTCAGAATTGGGTTTCCTGATTTTAGAAGGCGTTGCAAAACCTTCTAAACCATAGATCCAACCATCTGGCCCCCAATGAAGACTGTTAATAGTTTCATGCCTATCACGAATTCCCCAACCAGTCAAAAGGATCTCAATATCATCCATTTCACCAACATCATCCTGATCCTTATCTGGCACAAACAAAAGGTGAGGTGGAGCACCAAGGAATAGACCATCAAAGCCTAACGCAATAGCCGATGGAAACGGAATACCTTCCAAAAAAACCTTAATATCGTCTGCCTTACCATCCCTATCCGTATCTTCCAGGATCAGTATTCTGCTATCTCCATCATTTGAAAAACCTTTTCCTCTTGTTTCATAATCGCGGTTTTCTGCAATCCAGAGCCTGCCCTTATCATCCCAACAAAATGCCATGGGTTGTGTAATCATTGGCTCTGAAGCCCAGGCATTTACATTAAAACCGTCCATTATGGTCATATTATCAACGGCCTCCTGTGGGTTCAGAAATTTTTCCTTTCGGCCTTCTTCTTGGGCAAGATCCCAAAGTGCCCAGGATGCTTTTTCGCCACCATACTCAATCCACTCTTCCATAAGTTCCTTATCATTCAAATCTCCAATATAAATAATGAAACGATGTCGAATAATCTCCATAGAACCTTCAGGTATGTCCCAATCACCAAGGATGGCTCGAGAAGGTCCGACACCCATATTGCCATCTATTCTCCAAGGTTGAGGAAACCCACCGTTTGCAGGGTGATCAAATATTGCTATATGTCCCCATTTGTCCACACCCTTGATTTCCATGCCAACATCAACCCAGTGGGCACGTTTTCCTTCACCAGCAGTATTTTTGTTTCGAGCAGCATTTACCACTTCTCCATTAATACCTTTAAACCAAGGCATTCGTAGGAAGAGACCACCATATTCAAATTCCCCAATAGTAATATTAGTTTGTGCATCCCCAACCCACTCCAGATCTAGGATATATTTATCTTCCAGTGCCCGCATGGTCCATTTTTGAGTTTCAACCATTATGGTCGAACCTTTATCATCAAGCATATGGTAAACCGTTTCCCATTTTACCTCTTCACCACTGGATTGGATTATTCGAACATTATCTTTTTTCCAATAATCAGTAGAATCTCCATACATATCCTTAGTAGGATGATGAAAAAAGTCTCTTCCAATCTGAGTCTTTATTTCATCAGTCTTATCCGGTTTATAAAACCACTTCTTTAGAGTTTCTTCATCTGCACCAGAACCATTAACTCTTGTAAAGCCCCAATAGAGTCCAGTCTGATGTTTGTGGTGACCAGGGCTGTATTCAGTCAAGATGCCCTTACCATCTGGAGAGACAATTGGGTGGAGATAAGGCCGATGATCCATACTGGCATTTTGTATAAGAATAGGCTTTTCAGCATTATTCCTATATATAGAGAGAGAATTTTTATTATCAAACTTAGCTGTGAGTGTCGAGTTATGTAAATCACCATAAAGAGAAACACTATTTAATTTTGAATCAATTGAAGGTGAAGTGTTACAAGACACGAATATTAAAAAAATAATTAAAAAAGGAAAATTTCTCATTAGGAATCCTTCAATATATAATTTGTAGTTACCTTGATGACAAATCCTCAAAAGTGTGAAGATATGCAATTATATTGATGACTTCATCATTAGATAAAAATTCTAACAATCCCTCTGGCATCATTGACATATTGGCTGTTTCTCGGTCCCAAATAATGGATTTAGGAATTGATACTGGTTCATCAACATTAGGAATTTTCAAAAGCACTTGGCGATCGTTTTCACCCTCAATTACTCCAGAAAAAAATTGGCCATCTTCAGTTGAAATCATTGTCATTTTATAATTGTCTTTAACCACAGCACTTGGAGTCAGTATGTTTCCAAGTAAATAATCTATGTCGCCCCTATTAGCTCCCGTTAGATCTGGACCAACATTTCCTCCTTCACCATACATCATATGACAAGAACCACATGAAGATGCATAAAGGTCTTTTCCTTCATATATATCTGCTTTTGCTAGATTTTTAGGCGACAATAAATCTCTATATTTTATAAAGGATTTTTCAATGTCTGGTGATATACCCTCAACCGGTCCCCAAACAGCTAAAAACCTATTACCTACTGTTTTAAGTAACAAACGTGCAAGATATGTTGGCACATCTTTTTTAGGAATTTCTTCATTTTCAATGGAACTTAATAGTATAGTTCCAAAGTTAGGCCTTGAAGCTAAAACATGTAAAATTTCTAATTTCTCATCTTGATTGTAAGATGGATAATTGTCTAAAAGGAGATAAGCCAACTCATCATCATCAAAATATGCTACAGACCTGATTGTTTCAATTCTTAGTTGGTCATCATTGATAAGGCTACTTATTTCATTTTTTAGCTCTGATCTTTTTTGTGTAGCTAAACCTAGAATAGCTTTTTTCTTATCATTAATTGGGCTGTTTTTATCTTTTAAAAAGCTAACTAATGTTTCTGCAGCTAACTTGTCTCCAAATAGTATTGATATATCTAATGCAAGTTGGGATTCCTTTCCTTTTATTTTCCTTAATTTTTTGTAGGTTGGCGACCAGTTATCTGGCGTTGTGACTTCTGGGTAACTCTCCAACCCATCACGTATGCCTAGCAACAAAAGAGTTCGATCTCTAGTATTATTATTAATTTCTTCAACAATTGGTTGAAGTTTGTTTTCAACAGTCAACCTTCTAGCAATGTAACGTTTTAATTTTTTAATATTTGATATTGATGACAAATACATTGCCTTAACTGGATCAGTTGATACAATAGGTTCAATACCGTACCAAAGTAATAATGGAATATTTGCATCAGAAGAATCCACAGCGTGAGTTACTAGATTAGAAGCGATATCCCAACGTTCATTAATATCCAATCTTTGTAAAGCAGAGGCTAGATAGAGCCTTACAACAGGGGATTTTTCACTTTTACTCATTGTAATAAACTTTTTAATTATTGATTCTGGCACATTGAAATCTTCAGTAAGAAGTTGAATAGACCATGCTCTGATGTATTCATCCTTGTCTGACAAGTTCTTACATAAAATTTCAGAATTCAGCTCATTTACAACATGTAGAGACCATAAAGCTCTTAATCGATAATCAGCATTGGTAGAAGAATTGAAAATTTCAAATAATTTATCTACAGCCTTTTGATCTATTTGACCCTTTGATGCTCTGTTTTGTAAAATTAAACGGGCTCTTCGTGAGTGCCAGGAGCTATTTTTCGTTTGAAGGTTTATAAGATATAAATCACTGAAAGATTCTAAGTCATCAAATCTACCTTCCCATAATTCAGCCTTAGATTCTTTTGGAGTAATTCTGTACACCCTACCTGTATCTCTTGTCAAAACTTTATCTCCGCAAATATCAGCATCATGCCAATCGAGCATATAAACTCCACCCTCAGGACCAATCTCAGTACTAAACCCAACAAATTGAGCATTGTTTGCTAATAAGAATTCTTCGCCGTGCTCTCCAACATAGCTTGAACCTTTGGGAATTAATTTGTCAGTTAATACAGCATGTTCATGAATATTACCCATAAATACCTGCCCACGATATTCCTCAGGAAAAGCATCTGACTGATAAACCCTTGCTCCACCGTGAGCTGAACGATGTCTGTGGTCAGCTATGGTTCTGATATCATCATATGCATTTTCGTTAAAATGGCTAGAGGCCTGCCGATGATAAAGACCACCTGGAACTATATGCCATAGATGAGGTATTACGCAAGCAGTAGCGAATATTTGACCTTTAGCATTAAAATCTAAGCCCCATGGATTACTTGTGCCATGTGCAACTACCTCAAACCGATCTTTTATAGGATGATAGCGCCATACACCCGCATTAAAAGGGACTGGATTATCAGCATATTCTATAAAAGGATTCAATCTATCATGAAGAATATTCACATTATCCCACCAATCAGTAGGTAGTTTATCTATACCAAGAGATTTTATGGATTCAGCATGAGCTTTTTCCAATTCCGCATATTTTAGCTTACCTTCATTGCCTGATAAATTACCTGATTCATATTCCGCTACAAAAATTTCCATTTTAGATTTGTAATCTTGCATTAAAGAATCATATTTCTCTTGTTGATCTTTTGTTAAGTATAACTTTTCCTTACCGAATTCATCTTTACCCGGATAAGGTTGGTTAAATCTAAAGATTTTACTTTTTCCTGAAGGCTTTCCAATATTTGATGGAGTAAAAACTCCCTGGTCTCCGTAAAGCCATCCATCTGGACCCCAATTGAAACTATTCAGAGTTTCATGCAAATCAGTATCACCCCATCCTGTAAGTCTAATCTCAATATCATCAATATCAGCTTTATCGTCTTTATTTCTATCAGGAATAAATAATAAATTGGGAGGAGCTCCAACCCACAAACCATCGAAACCAACAGCAATAGCTGAAGGAAAAACTAGTCCATCAACAAAAACTTTTTTTGAGTCAGCTTTTCCATCCATATCCGTATCTTCCAAAATAAGGATTCTACTTTCTTTTGTAACGTGAATACCATTCCCTGAACCAAACATATCCATATTTTCAGCAATCCATAACCTACCTTTATCATCCCAACAAAATGCCATAGGTTGACGAATCATGGGTTCAGAGGCAAAAACATTTACTATAAAATCTTCATTAACTGTCATTGCGTTCACAGCCTCATCAGGTTTTAAAAATTTTGCTTTTCTACCTTCAGCTGAAGCTAACCCCCACTGGGAATAAGGAATGGCTGAACGCTCTCCAGAAGCTGTTGAGTTTCTTTTTCTCCAAAATTCCCCTTGAGCAAAATCGGACCACTGCTCTGTAAGTTTAATGTCATCGAATTCATCTGTATATACTACAAGTTGATACTTTAATTTCGCAGTTTCGTTCTGTTTTATATCCCAACTTCCCATTCTAGAGGGTGCAGGACCAATACCGAATTCATTATCAACTCTCCAGGGTTGTGGATGATTAATATTTTCACCGTGATCAAACATTGCAACATGGACCATATCTTCTCTACCATCAAGTTGCATACCTATATCCAACCAAACAGCACGTTTGCCCTCTGCTGTTTGATCTTTATTTCGAACACCGTTAATAACTTTTGTATTAACACCCTCTCTCCAAGGCATTCTTAAGAATAATGGGCTATATTCATGTTCTTCAATAGTAACATCTTTTGAAGCTAAACCTTCCCATTGTAAGTCTATAAAATAAGAATTGTTTTCATCTCTAAATATCCATGTAAGTGTTTCAGTTATTAAAGTTTCGCCATGTTCATCGAGTAAATCATAAACTGTCCTCCACTTAACACTTTTGTCAGATTTTGAGGATTTTGGTCTTAAGACAATAAGATTTTTTCTTTTCCAGTAATCAGTTGAATCACCATAAAAATTCTTTGTGGGATGATGAAAATAATCTCTACCCTTTTTTGGATCTATACCGAATCCAATTAAGGATGAATCACGATCTTTTTCTAATTCTTTGTATTTAGATTCTGCATCATTTTTGGATAAATCACCTGATTCAAATTCTTCATAAAGTTTATTGACTTGAGCACTGAAATCCGCTGTAATTGATTTGTATTTTTGTTCTTGTTCTTCTGTTAAGTATAGTTTTGCCTTGATTCCTTTAAACCCCCAATAAAGTCCAGTTTGATGCTTATGGTGAGATGGGCTATACTCCGTTATTACACCATTTCCATCAGGTGATATTATAGGATGAATGTATGGACGGAAATTAAGGCCAGCATTCTGTGTTAAAAGGGGCCTTTCTGAATCACTTCTGTAAACAGTTATGGTATTTCCATCACTATTGATTTTAGCAACTAAATCTGGAGTTTTGTTTGATTTAGGTAAAGACGCTTCAGACCTGACGTCAATGGAATTAGATGCATTACAGCTTAATAAAATATATACTAATGCTATAGATGAAAGGACTTTTAAATCTATTTTAGAAATTATATTCATTTTTATTATCCTAAAGTAAATGAGGGTAAATGAACAATTTTTCCACCACTTATTGTTGATTCATGAGCGCAAAGGCCGACACATGTCCAGTTCGCACTGGTTATAGCGTTGGGCCATGGATCTCGGTCTTGAATTAATGCAGATACAAATTCGTTGGCCATGTGTGGATGTGATCCACCATGACCGCCACCCTGTACAAAAGAAAGATGATCAGCATCATGAATCTCACCCGTAAAGGACCTGATCTCTTCCGGAAGAAGATGAGCGAAGTCTGGAACTTTGACGGTCTCAGGAATTTCCGTTTCAGGTTTTTTTGCAGTATGAATTATATGATCTCCGCCTTCAACAAGAGACCATTCGAATGATTTCTTAGTACCATACACATCGAAAGATTCACGATACTGACGTGCAGTGTCAAATAGGAATCGCCAAATGTGAGCAGCAATATCTGAATCCTTTATTTTAATGTGGCAGGACTCTACGGCACTAGAGTTTCCTGATTTCTGAGCAATTGATTCATTAATCTTTCCAGATCCAAAACATGATACATACTCAGCACGTCCATCTACTAAGCCCAGAACCGGAGAAACAACATGTGTTGCATAATGCATTGGGATCATCTCTTCCCAGTAAGAAGGCCATCCTTCCATATCTTGTGGATGAGATGCTGCCAAATACTGAACGTCACCTAGTTCACCTTTTTCATACATCTGCTTTATAAATAAAAATTCTCGGCTGTATACTACTGTTTCGGCCATCATATACTTCAAGCCCGTTTCCTTCACCAACCTTACAATCTCTTTGCACTCCTGAATTGTAGTTGCCATTGGCACAGTACACATAACGTGCTTACCAGCCTTAAGAGCTGCTATTGACATCCAGCCATGATCTGGAATAGGTGAATTAATATGAACAAAATCAATCAAAGGATCTTTCAACAAATCGTCGTAACTGGTATAACACACCTTAATTCCAAACGCATCACAAATTCTATTCAGTTCTTCTTCGTTTCGACGGCAAACCGCATATACATCTACATTGGGATGTTTTTGATAGATCGGAATGAACTCAGCACCAAATCCAAGCCCGATGATAGCGACGTTGACTTTCTCGGTATTCACCATGATATCTCTCCTTGACTAGATAATCTGAGCCATCGCCTTCTTTAAGAAATCACACATGACTTACTCTGCACGATTTTCAAAGACAGGCGTTTAACTTGATCTGAAATATTTTATTGCAACCCTCACGGATCTGCATAGTACTCTAAAAACCTTTTATCCAACCACCATCAACCGGTAAAGAGGCACCCGTGATATAACTTGCGGATTCACTGACAAGAAAAACTGCGGCGGACGCAAACTCCTCTGGGGTTCCTAGCCGTTTCATAGGTATTAAATCTTCAACCTCTCCAAACTTCGGGTTTTCATCCATCAATTTTTTCAGTCTTCCTGTTAAGGTAAAGCCTGGCATTATATTGTTTACTGTAATCCCATAAGTTGCCACTTCATTAGAAAGACTTTTCATAAAACCTAATATTGCAGATCTAACAGCATTTGAAGATATTAAGTTATCCACTGGCTGTTTAACTGAAATAGAAGTAATAGTTAGAATCCTCCCGTAGTTGTTTTCCTTCATATCCGGCAATACTTTCTTTATCACATCCACCGCACTTAGGAAAAGATGATTAAATAAACCATCCCAATCATCGAGTTCAAATTCTTCAAAAGAACCTGGTGGCGGTCCTCCTGTATTAGTAACTAAAATATCAACACTTCCCCATTTATCTTTAGAAAGCTTGGTTAAATTTCTCCGCTGATCTTCTTGAGTAAGATCACAGGGAATAGAAAAAACCTTTGCTCCAGTGCTGTTCTTTATTTCATTTTCCGTTTCACCCAATACATTTCTATCTCTTCCACAGATAATGACTTTTGCACCTTCTCTTGCCAATCCAAGAGCAACACTTTTTCCCAAGCCTTTACTTGAAGCCAACACTAACGCAACTTTGTCTTTTATCCCTAGATCCATTATTATTGTCTTAAATAATCATCTGAACCATTTATCCAATCTTTCCGAGGAGGAGAAAATGTGTCAATTTCTTCCACTTGACCTATCATCAAAGCCTCATGGGGAAGGTCGCTAGGAATAATAAGTGCTTCTCCAGCATGAACATCGATTGTTTCTTCTTTATTGTTACCAAACCAAAATCTAATGGTGCCAGAAAGAACTTGGGTGATTTGTTCATTTTCATGATTATGCAAAGGGACCAAAAAGCCATCTGTGAATTTCATTTTAGCAATCATTACCTGATCACCAAAGATCATTTTTCGCTTCATCGATGGATTTACCTGTTCTTCTTCTACTTCATCCCAACTAATCTTTTGTGGCATTGATAAAACTCCTTATTTCAAATATGTAAGTTGCGTTAAGTTAATAAAATTATAAACTTCTTGAACCTCTTGAAAAACTCTTCTTGAAAATTCTATCGAAATTATTTCTGTCGTTTTATCCGCTTTTCAGATAATTCTCAGCAGTATTTAGGGGAAAGTTACTGAACATTCAAGCCTGGTCAAGTTCCCGTATGCTGTTCAGTGTCTCCTCCATGAGGGAGAGACCTTTCTTAAGAAGATCCGGCGGCGTACCGTAGCCAATGCGAACATGTTGCTCTACTCCAAACCATTTCCCCGGCATGATAAGGACGCTTTTCTCATCTCGGATCTTCTCGATCAGTTCAATTGAAGAAATGTCCAGGTGATACTTGGGAAAGGCAATAGCCGCCGCTTCCGGCTGTGTAAATGAAAACAGGCCATTCTGGCTCTCTATCCACTCCGTGAGCATGGCAAGGTTGATCTTAAGAAACTGGTGTGTCCCGGCCAGAAGTTCCTTCCTCCTGTCCGGCTGGAGCACCTTGCTTGCCACGGTATCGCTCACGAGCCCCAGTGAGATAGTAGTATAATCATGAAGCTTCCACAGTTCCCAGATGGTATCGGGATCGGTGACGGACCACCCTAGCCTAAGCCCAGGGAGACGGTATGCTTTTGAAAGTCCTGAGTTGACAATATCCTTTTCCCGCCCTGAGTAGACAGTGGGTGATTCCACGCCGGACAGTTCGGCACCCCGATATACCTCATCGGAAAGAAGATACAGGTCGTGCTCATCAGCCATACGCCGCACTTCCGCCATTGACTCCCTAGACATGATGGCTCCTGTAGGATTGTTGGGGGTACAGACAGCAATCATCTTTGTCTTGGGCGTCACCAGTGAATTCAGTTCATCCAAATCCATCTGCCAGTTCAGTTCCGGTCTCAGTTGGATCTCTTTCACTCCCACGCCAATGCTACTGGCCAGCGTTCCGATCTGAAGGTAGTTGGGTACCATATAGATCAGTTCATCCC
>MDTC01233711.1_pt1 | contig 18397 bp, 18 predicted proteins | sample 811181 | NCBI WGS metagenome assembly MDTC01 (sample SAMN05326644, study PRJNA326480) | marine metagenome | isolation source: seawater | place: Pacific Ocean: North | collected 2011
AATGTTGAAATTCCATCTTGGACCTCCTTTAGAGCTCAATATTATCACCTGAAACGGTGACTTAGCCACTGGAGGTCCTTTTTTTCAATTTAACGAAGTCGAGAAGCTCATTACGAATAAAATTGAGCAAGATTTAAATGAAGTGGATGGTATTAAACAACTGAATTCCTATTCTATCGAAGGAAGAAGTAGCATTATTGCCAAGCTAGATCCGGATCAAACCACCGAGGCAGAAGCAAAAGATGACATTCAAGATGTTGTGGATCGCTTGAGTGAATTGCCCGAGGGAGCAGAAGATCCCGTTGTCACCTCCTTGGACACGAAATTAAACCCGGTTATCGAAATTGCCGTTGCTGGCGATTTACCAAAAATTGAATTGCGCAATATTGCAAAGGCCATTGAGGATGAACTGGAAACTGTGGATGGTGTGGCGCGGGTAGAACCCAAGGGCATGCGAGACATTGAAATTCGAGTAGAAGCCAATCCTAGGAAGTTGGCCAACTACCGCCTGTCGTTGGACAATTTGATTCAGGCCTTAAAAGGGCAAAATGTTTCCATTCCTGGTGGTAGTGTGGAGGTTGGCCCCAACAACAAAAGCGGAGAAAAGATTGTACGCACCACGGGGGAGTTTGAAAGCCTAGAGGATGTGCGTAACACAGTAATACGTGCAAATGATGTGGGCCAGGCAGTGAAAATTTCAGATGTGGCCACTGTACGTTATGATTTAGAAAAAACGAGTGTTCTGAATAAAACGAATGGCATTCCATCCATTAGTTTGACGGTCTTAAAAAAAGAGCGTTCTGATGCGATCGTTTTGGTGGATGACGTAAAAGAGAAAGTAGAAGAGCTAAAGGCAAAATACGAAGGGCAGGTGGAGTTTTCTTACATTAACGATATGTCAGACTACATCCGAAGAAGGCTTTCCGTATTATCCTCTAACTTGGTGGTTGGCTTAACCTTTGTTTTGATTATTTTATCGCTGATTCTGCCACTACGGGTGGCCCTGTTGGTTTCGCTGGGCATTCCCTTCGCCTTTTTTGGCGCCATGATTTATTTTTATCAATTTGGATATACGATTAATTTGGTTTCCTTACTGGGGCTGATCATTGTTACCGGTATGCTGGTGGACGATGCTGTTGTGGTTACGGATAATGCCTATCGAAAAATGGAAGAGGGCTTGCCACCTGAAGAAGCGGCCATCAAAGGTGCCCAGGAGATTTGGCCCTCGTTAACAGCTTCTGTTTTCACTACTATTATTGCCTTTGTGCCAATGCTTTTTATGTCAGGGGTTTTTGGTAAATTTGTGAAGCAAATCCCCCTAGGTGTGATCATCCCATTATTTGCCTCTTTGATTGAAGGCTTTTTTATCCTACCAAGTCATATCAGTCGCTGGATTAGGTATCGCAAGGCGCAGCCTAACAACCACTCTGGCATCCGCAGAGCATTGGCTAAGTCACAGCATTTTTGGGAAGAAAATATTGTGCCGGCCTACTTGCGAGGTTTGGATCGTATTTTACGCAGACGTTATCTACTTGCAACGGGGATATTGGCTATATTTATCGGTAGTATCTTGTTGGCTGTTTTTGGCATGCGTTTTATTTTGTTCCCCCCTAGAGGAATTGAAATTTTCTTTGTGAAAATGGAAACCGATGCGGGCTATAGTTTGGAGCAAACCATGGAGGCCATCAAACCGGTGGAAAGAGTGATACGAAATCTACCGGATAATGAAATCAAAGATTTTACTTCCACCGTTGGTTTGGTTCAGCAGGATCCAAATGACCCCAATACTCAAAGGGGCAATCAATATGCGATGATACAGGTCTTTTTGGAGCCTGAGAGTCATAGAGCTCGCAAAGCCGATGAAATCATTGAAGCGGTCAAGGCTAGTGTTGGACCCGTGCCGGAGTTTCGAAATATCTCCTATGAGATGGTGAAGCCTGGCCCGCCTGTGGGTAAACCCATAAGTGTTGGTGTGCGTGGGAAAGATTACAATGAGATCTTGGCTGCCGTCGAGGATTTAAAAAACTTTGTCGCTACGATTCCGCATGTGAGTGATATTAGTGACACCTATGTGCCAGGCAAAGAAGAGTATCGAGTCATTTTAAATAAAAATGAAGCCGCTGCTTCTTCTCTCAATGTTGCAACAGTAGGTACGACGGTACGAGCTGCCTATGAAGGGATCGTGGCAACCAATATTCAAAAACTGGATGAAGAAATTGCGGTCCGTGTTTCATTGCCACCAGAGGACCGAACCACAAAACAAGCTTTAGAGAGCTTGTTTATTCTAAACCCTATGGGATCTTTAATCCCCTTAGATCGTATTGCTAGGATAGATGAAACCGTGGGGATAGCCTCCTACGAACATGAGGCAAGTCAGAGGCAGGTAAAAGTGGTGGCAGAAGTAGATGCCGAAAAGTCGAGTTCTACTGAAGCAAATAATATTATTCGCAAGCATATTCCTGAGCTTAAAAAGCAGCATCCCAATATTAATTTTTATTTTGGTGGTGAGGACGAGGACACAAAAGAGAGCATGCAATCCTTATTTCGGGCTTTCCTTCTTGCGGTCTTGGGTATTTTCTTTATGCTGATATTGATCTTTCAGAATATCTACCAACCATTTTTAATTCTATTCACCATACCATTGGGTTTGGTTTCAGTTGTGGTTGCTTTCTACCTGCATGGTCTGCCGCTAAGTTTCTTTGCCATGTTGGGTATCGTTGCATTGGCAGGGGTTATTGTGAATAACGCGATTGTCTTGGTAGATTTTGTCAACACGGCCCGCAAAGAAGGTCACGACCGTATGGAGAGCATTCGAGTTGCAGCGAAACGTAGAATTCGTCCTATCTTCTTAACCACACTCACAACGGTAGTAGGTCTCATGCCCACTGCTTACGGCATTGGTGGTAAAGATGAGTTTGTTGTGCCCATTGCGCTTGCGATTGCGTGGGGCTTGGTCTTTGGCTCCCTTCTTACCATCTTTGCTTTTCCAGCAGCCATTGCGATACTGGATGACTTTGTTGAGCTACTCAAAAGACAATTCGCCAAGTACAGGTCCTAAAAACGAAAAGTCACTTGCATTTAAAATAAGCTTATTTCTATACTGATATGGTCAAGGAGGACAGATGTTGGTATTTCTTATGGGCTTGAGCATGGCGGCGCAGGCAAAAAATATCGAAGTAGGCATATTGGCCTTTGAAAATGGGAAAAAGACAGTGGTTGCTCAAGTTCTTGCTGAAGAAGGCAAGGAGATAGAAGTTCAAGACAAAAACCGCAACAAGCTAAAGATCTTAACCAATATCGTGGATGAGGATGAACTTCACATTCGCATACGTAAACTCAATGCCAATGGTAAGGTTGTATCGGATTCGAACATTATTACCTTTGATGATACTGGTGCTGAGGTAGATATTGAGAACCAATCCAAGCAAATGGAACGCTACGAAATCTATCCTAAAATTATGAACTGAATCAAAGCGCTAGGGACTGAAAGCTAAATCTTATCAGTGTATTGGTAATATGGTCTTCTAGCTGCTTATCATCGAGATTTAAAGAAAATAACCAAGTACGATTGTTTTCACGGCTTCGCTTATCAAAAAATTGAATATTTAATTTGTAGGTTTGAAACTTCTCACTCTTTTTTACACTCAAAGTAATTTCGTCACGTTTGCGAAAAAAATCCTTTGTTTTTTGTTCCTTGGGCAAAAACGTCACCGCCTTGTCTTTTTTGATCACAGCACCTGGAGGTACAATTTTTGATAAAACATAAGTTTTAGCCCGGATATTTTGATCCACTCGATCTAAAATTGTTTGCAAGCGCGGATCTTCCGCTTGTTTACTAAAGAATATTGTTTTTGCCTCCGCAATATTTTCGTTTACTGGTTGCGGAACACTGATGTTTTCTGGTTTCGATGCCGTTGGTGGGCTGGAAGAACAAGCTGCTAGCAAAATGGTGAATGCAAAAAATCTTATCTTCATATCAATCCCTCAAGAAGTGGCAATTGTAGCCTTGCGGATTTTTATCCAAATAATCTTGGTGGTAGTCTTCCGCCTTATAAAAATTAGTCGCAGGTAGAATTTGAGTCACGACTTTCTTCTGCCATTTGCCTGAGGCATCAAGGTCTTTGATTAATTTTTCCGCAACCTCGCCTTGTTCTTGGCTGGTAGTAAAGATGGCAGAGCGGTATTGGCTACCGATGTCGTTGCCCTGTTGGTTGGGCGTGGTGGGATCGTGCAGTCGAAAAAAGTAGTGCAAAATATCCTCGGTGGACAATTGCTTTTCGTCAAACTCTACGAGAACAGCTTCTGCATGCCCTGTGTTGCCAGTGCAAATATCCTCGTAGCTTGGGTTTTGCAATTCTCCGCCCATATAGCCAACTTCGGTTCGCAAAACACCTTTAAGTTTCTTTAAGTAGTATTCTACCCCCCAAAAACAACCGCCAGCTAAATAAATAAGACCTTTTTGCATGTCCATTAGATAGCATGCAGTCTTTAGACTGCCAAGGGTCTTTGATGTTTGACTTGTGCAACTTTCCCGCTAAGCTTTTTATTAAGAGGTGTTTTATGAAAATCATTGGTTTTGCACTTTTATTCTTTGGCTTACCTGTTTTTGCACAGAGTGGTGGGGGCATTTTAACCGAGCCCTATGCTGGTTATTTTCAAGGTACAATGGAGCTAAATGGCGTTGCACAGGAAGGAGATATTCGGTCCTATGCAGCTGGGGCAAGACTTGGCTATCGCTCAGATAGTGGAATTGCTTTTGGCATCGACTACGCACAAGGCAACGGAGATGTGGAATTTGGTTCCAGTGAGTTTGATACGACAATTAAAGATGGCGGTGTTTTCATAGGTTATTATTTTCCAAAATATATGAAAGTATGGGCGACATACATCGTTCAGCACGAGATCATTTTGGAAGAATTCCCTAGTTCTGGTTCGAGTGATTACGAAGCGGAAGGTACAGGCTTTAATGTTGGCATTGGGATTCGCGGCATTCCCTTCATCAACATCAACGTCATTCATTCCATGCGGGATTTGGATGAAGCCAATAACAGTGATTTAACCGGACCCAACACAGTCAATACAACTATGTTATCGATCAGTTTGCCTTATAACTTTCCTTGGAAGCCATAAAATTGCTTTTGTGCGAAGGAATGGTTGGAGTTGACTTAAAAATAGTCCTTTTCATTGGGCGATTTTTATAAAATAATAAGGGTACAAAGGAGTCAGCATGAGAATTCGCAATTGGATCATCCTACCTACAATCTTCGCTTTCATCGCTTGTTCTAGTTCCGAGGAGAAAGCACCACCTGAGAAAAGCCAGGCAAAAGAAACAAAAACGGTGGTGAAGCAAAAGGGTGTGGAGTGGTCCTACACGGGTGCCTTTGGCCCTAAATTTTGGGGAGATTTAGACCCCTCCTTCAATCTTTGTAAAGAAGGCAACCATCAGTCTCCAATCAACCTTATTTACAAAGCACCGGCAAAGCCCAATCCATTTGTTCCAATGTTTGTGAAATCCGAGGCGAGTGTTTTGGATACAGGCAATGGCATCCACATTGCGGTGAAAGGTGCAAATTCTATAAAAATGCGCAATAGTATTTATTCTTTGCAGCACATTGAGTTTCATGCTCCGAGTGAACACCAATTCTCTGGAAAGTCCTTTCCTGCAGAAATGCAGTTTTACCATAAAAATGAAAAGGGCTTTGTAGCGGTTGTTTCTGTGATGTTAAAAGAAGGCGATGCACTTGGTGTGATGGATGCGGTTGTAAAAAACCTGCCACCAGCCAAAAACTCAGAGCAAGAAATTGATGGCAAACTTGATTTGATTCAGTTTCTACCTAAAACTCGCACCCTGTACAATTATGCGGGCTCTCTAACAAGTCCCCCATGTCGTGAAGGTGTTAATTGGATCGTCTTAAATACTCCCGTAGAAGTTTCGAAGGAACAATTGGATGCCATCGTCACTCGCTACCCTGCTAGCAATCGTCCGCTGCAACCACTTAACGATCGCGTGATGGTCAATTACGCGGATTAAAGGCTTCTGCAATCGGATACAAATTTATCGGTGTTCTCTAGTTGAATGTAGGATTGCCAGCGGTCTTGAATATTTATTTTTAGATCCAAGCTAAGCACCTCATTGGATTTGCTTAGTGGAACCAATATGGCGTGGATATAACCGCCTTTTGCCTCTACGCTGCGGTAAAAACCACGACTTTCAAGAACGAGGGTGGTTTCATTTCGTTTGTCGTCATACATCGTAAGGACTGCCTCTGTGCTGACCATTTGCTGGCCTTCATCCACGGCTAGGTTTGCGGCCAAAGAGAAAGTATTTGGCTTAGAGTCATCACTCTCACAAAAAATGCGAAGATTCTCTACTTGAGCACTTGCTAAAAAAGATAGCAATATCACTTGCAACAACATGCTGACAATCTCTAGGAAAAGCTAGGGGGAGTACAGTAAAAAACACAAACTAACGCTAAAGGTTAAAGAGCCTCTTCTAGCTGCAACAATTTTCTCTTCACATTCAAACCAAGTGCATAACCTCCGAGCCCTTGGCTGCCAACTACGCGGTGACAGGGAATGACAATGGGCAAAGGGTTGCGTGCGCAAACACTACCAACTGCCCTTTGCGCAAGTGGGCTGCCGGCTTGTTTTGCTAAGTCTTTATAAGTTTTGGTTTTGCCGTAAGCAATCTTGCTCATATGTTTCATCACCTTTGCTCGAAAGGGGCTAAATTTTGGCAAATGAAAATTGCTACGAAATACGATCTTTCTTCCTAGAAAGTAGTCATTGAGATCTTCTTGTAGAATTCTAGCGTTTTTACTTAAATTGTTTGAGGGACGGGCATTTGCCTGCACTAGGATTTCACAAATTTCGTCTTTGGCGTTGCAATGAATTTTAAAGTAGTGGTCATGAACTTTTATTGTATACGTTTGCACAATAGATCTTTTTCAACACTTTGGTACGATAGTCAAAGATCTTTTGAACATCTTTGTTCACATAAAAATAAGCGATGGCTTTACCTAGTATGCCGAATCCCACATTGTAGCGAACCGTATCCTTCATTAAAGTTCCCCGTGGGTGCCTTTCAAAGGTATGTAGATGGTGCCAGCGCTTATAGGGCCCACTTTCTTGATTATCAATAAAGTGAGAGTTTTCTTGATAATCCAGGATCTTTGTTTTCCAAAACATGGGAATGCCATGCAAAGATAGGCGATACTTTATCAATGTGTTTTTTTTCACCACTTCATCACTCGAAGATTTTACTTTGAAATTTAAAAAGTCTGGAGTGATCTTTTCTAGATTATTAGGATCGCTAAAGAAGGGGAAGATTTCCTCTACTTGTTGCGGCAAAAGAAGATTTTGCTGAAAAATCAAATCCTTCGTTGGTTCTGGGTACAAGTCTTTTAGCGCATCTTCTAGTCGTAGATAGTGAAATTCAAAACCATGATTTAATAATTTTGAGTGGTTAATGTTGAGAGAATTAAGAAGGATTTGTGACATTTCTCCAAATAACAGCTTTACGAGAAAGCTAGGAACTGGTGGTAGCATCCACATGTGAAAGTGGGAGCTTAATGTCTTAAAAAAATCTTTTTGCCGAATGGGTTTGCTGTTCACCATATTGATGGGGCCAGTCAGCTCTGGGCTTTGCATAATAAAATAAGTTGCTTCCACCCAGTCTTGTACATGGATCCACGGCATAAATTGTTTGCCATCACCAAGGCAGGAAAGTGCTCCTAATTGTGTTAGCATCACCAATTGTTTTAGAGCTCCCTCGTTGGTGCCCAAAACAATGCCGGTTCGAAGTTGTGCGGTAAGAATCTGCTTGTCTTCGAGTGGGCGGCAAAGTGCTTCCCAGTCTTTGCAGAGCTTGCCCAAAAAGCCGCGACTTAGCTGCGAGTCTTCATTTATTTCTTGATCTCCTGCATCTCCGTAAATACCGGAGGCTGCGCCGCAGAGGAATTTTTTCGGCGGCTGTTTTTGTCGCAAGGCTTTGGCAACTAGGCGTTTGCCTGTGTCGATACGCGATTGGTATAGAATTTCTTTTTGTTTTTTGCTCCAACGTTTATCCGCGATATTAGCGCCAGCCAAGTGAATGATATAATCATAGTCTGTATCGTTTTGATCCAAATCCTGCCAGCTAATAAACTGAATAGGGTAGGGATAGCTCTTGGAGTTAGCGTCTGGGCTACGACTCAGAGCATCGATTTCATAGCCCTCCAAGATAAGGCGGGCCACCAATTCTGTTCCTAAAAAGCCACTGGCACCGGAAATTAAAACCTTCATATGGTTTAAATTTTAATAAACTATTTGCAGGTTGTCTAGCTTTCTTGTACAATTATTCTATTAATACTAGCGTTTTGAGACAGTTTCGGCGCTAAATACCATGAATTGTCTAAGTTTTCTTGGACTACTTGGTTTAGGAGGATCAAATGGGCGTACTTAATATTAGTGGCTTGGCTAAAATTGTGGGCATGAATGTTCATACGATACGGGCTTGGGAAAGAAGGTATGGCGCTCTTGAACCGGAGAGAACACCATCTGGGCAGCGAACCTATTCTCTAGAAGATGTGGAAAAACTACGTAAGCTTAAAAATCTGAACGATATGGGCATGCCCATTAGTCAAATTGCTGCCATGGACATACGTGAGCTTACCATGCTCGAGCAGAATGACTCGATTGTTAGTACAGCTATTGAGAAAAAAGAAAAAATATCAGATTTTCAAGCCAAGCCAGAGGAAATCGAAAAGCTAACCAATAAGATTATCGATAGCTTGAATCGCTATGATGTCGAAAGCATCAACCATGAGCTGAATCGCTATCGTACAAATATGAGTTCCAAAGATTTTGTATTGAAGGTAATTTCGCCGCTCTTTCAGCAAGTCGGAAGAATGGTTCTTGAGTTAAAATTGGACATTGCGCAGGAGCATATTTTATCAGCCATCATTCGCAATCAAATTAGTTTTTTGATTACTCCTACGGGCCAACAAAACTCACCTTCCATCGCACTAACCACGCCAGAGGGGGATCTACACGAATTTGGTATTATTATGAGTCAGGTGTTGTGCATTTGTAATGACATTAAGCCTTACTATTTAGGACCTAATTTACCAGTGAGCTCATTGATTGCGGTGACCAAACATTTGCAGTTGGATCATTTGATCTTAGGCTGTACGGCGCAGAACTTAGGTTATGAAAGACATTCCTTTGCGGAGTACATTCGTGAATATTTGGATCGCGCGGAGGTTGTGCCGGATATTTGGGTGGGCGGTAAGGCAGCCGCACTATTGGATTTGGAAGCCTTTGGTGGTAAGGTCAAATACGTTCCAAACTTGCACGTATTGGATGAATACTTAAAGGCGCTAAATGACAAAAAAACACAAAGCTAGTATCCTTGCTATTGGCAATGAAATATTAATTGGACAGATCATCAATAAAAACGCGTCCAGTTTATCCAAATCTTTATTGGATTATAATATTGAAACGACATGCCACCTTGCCGTTCGGGATATAGAAAAAGAAATCCACCAAGGTTTGGATTACCTAAAGGGCTTTGGTGACATTGTATTTATCTCCGGTGGTTTGGGTCCCACAGAAGACGATCTTACGCGCCAAGCATTGGCAAGCTATTTAAAATTGCCGTTAGACTTTGATGAAGACTGTTTTAAAGACTTAGAAGAAAAGTTACATAGGCGAAATGTTAAAGTTACGGAAAATCATAGGCAGCAAGCCCTATTTCCAAAGGGGGCAAAAAGAATACACAATTCGGTTGGAACAGCAGATGGCTTTTATCTAGAGCATAATCAGCAGCATTATTTTGTGGTGCCTGGTCCGCCTGCAGAAATCAAATCTTGTTGGCAAAATTTTATATCAGATAAGCTTGAAAAAGATTTATCTAATCTGGAAACAAAAGAAATTTTCTCGATGCACATACTTGGTTTGCCAGAATCAGAAGTTGCGGATCGAGTAAGCCGATTATGTCAGGGCATGAGATATCGGCCCGAGTACCGTTTGCATCTACCTTATGTGGAATTGCGTTTTCAGCACCATGGAGATTTGAATACCAAAGACTTGGAGAATCGTTTTCGAGAGGAGTTTGGCTGCCATTTTTATTATACCGGAGAAAATGGTGTAGATAAAAAGCTAAAAGAAGTTTTAAAAGGGAAAAAAGTGCTATTTGTGGATTCTTATTCTGATGGCAATCTGTTTGAGGTCTTACGAGCCTACAACTTGCATGTAGACTATTATAACAAATCTATGGAAAACAATTATACTGCCTCAGGTTACGATTGGCTTTTCGAATTTCAGCCAGGTAATAGTTTTGAGGAGCCATTGCAGCTATCAATGAATCAAAAAAAGATGGATGTGAAACGTTTAAGTGATAGAAGGCTATCTGCAAGACTTGAAAAACGCAAAATGGTAGAGTTAGCCTTGTGGAAGGTGGCGGAATGTCTAGCAAAAAGTCCGCATTAGTTTGGTTTCGCCGGGATTTAAGAATCGCAGACAATCATGCTCTATTTAAAGCATGTGAAGACAATGACAAAGTTTATTGTGTTTTTGTATTTGATAAAAATATCTTAGATAAGTTGCCCACCAATGACCGGCGGCTCACTTTTATTTATGAATCCATACAAGAAATGCAAGAGGCCCTAGGGGAGCATGGAGCGAACCTACATGTTTTGTATGGCGATCCTGTCGAGGAAATACCCAGTATTGCAGAGAAACTAAAAGTATCTGCTGTATATACCAATCGCGATTATGAATCCTATGCGATTCATCGAGATAAAAAAGTAAAACAATCCCTAGCAAAACTAAAAATTGATTTTTTTGATTATAAAGATCATGTGATTTTTGAAAAAGAGGAAGTGCTCACTCAAAACGAGACTTATTATAAAGTATTTACCCCTTATAAAAAACAATGGCTGCTAGAGTTTCACAAAAACAAACCGCAGGTTTTTAAAGTTAATTATACAAAACTTTGCAAATCTTCTCAAAAAAAGATCCCTGAGCTAGCGGATATGAACTTTGAACATCAAAGAGACAATCTATTTCAAGGGGGGAGAAAACAGGCCCTAAAGCACTGGGATAAATTTAAAAAATCAGAGCTTAAAAACTATAAAAAAGCTCGAGATTTTCCAGCAAAATCTGCTACTTCCAATTTATCACCATATTTGCGTTTCGGTAATATTTCCATTCGTGAACTATGTTTAGCCGTGCATAAATCCAAGTCTTTGGATGTGCAAACATGGCTTTCCGAGTTGATTTGGCGTGATTTTTATCAAATGATACTTGCGGCATTTCCCTATGTAGAAAAATCTGCGTTCAAGCAAGAGTATAGTAAGATTCGTTGGCCGGGAGGAGAGCGAGAGTTCCAAGCATGGAAAGAGGGGAAAACAGGCTATCCCATTGTCGATGCGGCCATGCGACACTTTGCCGAAACTGGTTGGATGCATAACCGTTTGAGAATGGTAGTGGCGATGTTTTTAACAAAAGATCTAATGGTGAATTGGCAATGGGGTGAAGCGTATTTTGCAGAAAAGCTCCTAGACTTTGAATTGGCTTCCAATAATGGGGGCTGGCAGTGGAGTGCCTCCACAGGCGTAGATGCACAACCCTACTTTCGAATATTTAATCCCTATTCGCAGTCAGAAAAATTTGACCCAGAGGGCGAGTTTATCAAGCAGCATCTTCCGGAACTAAAAAACTTTTCTAAAAAACATGTGCACAATCCTTCTTTGGCCTCACCGTTAGAGCAAGCGGAGGCGGGCTGCCAAATCGGTAAGGATTATCCAGCACCCATCGTCGATCATAAGGCGCAAAGAATAAAGGCGCTAGATTTGTTTAAAAAAGTAAAATAGGCCAAAACAAAAGATGGTAAACACAGCAATTGCTAGCCACCATTTCCATAACTTGGTTTTTTGTGGCACTTCCACCTCTTCTTGCTGCATCATATGCATTCTGCGAAGCATATTTTCAATCATGGTCAAGCGGTGATGATCTTGCTCCTCTAGTGCGATTTCGATTTCAACAAATGTAGAGGACCAGACATTTTCATTTTCAAAACTTTCTAAGGTAGTGAAAAGCTTTTCAAGGTGAATGCGTTTTTGCGGGTGTTTTGCTAATAATTCTCGTTTTTTTTCTTCTTTCATGATTTCCTTAGATTTTTAAAAAATTGACTCAAGTCTTGGCTTGCCTGCTCTTGCAAAATGCCCCCCTGCCATTCAGGGCGGTGATTGATATTGGGTAGGGCAAAGCTTTCCGTACAAGAGCAAACGGCGCCGCCTTTTTTATCGTAGGCAGCAAAATAAAGTTTTCGAATTCGAGCCTGGATGATGGCTCCAGCACACATTAGGCAGGGCTCCAAAGTTACATATAGGTCACAGTCGTTAAGTCGCCAATTTTGTAATTTTGCACAGGCCCGCTGAATGGCCAATACTTCGGCGTGCGCCGTGGGATCCATTCGGCTTTCCTTTTGGTTTACCGCAGAGGCCAAAAGCTGGTTGTCCTTCACAATCAAGGCCGCAATGGGCACTTCCGCTGGCTCGGCACTCTTGCTTAAATTTATGGCTTCTTGCATCCAATCCTGTGCTAACATGCCGTCTACTATGCCCTAGATGGACTCGGGGGCCTATGCTTGACCCCCCATGTCTTATTTGCTACTTATTTGCTTCCAATAATAGAAAGGTCAGGTGATTTCATTGGCTTATGTACGAGTAAGAGATAACGAAGCATTCGAACAAGCGTTTCGTCGATTTAAAAAATCGTGCGAAAAGTGGGGCGTGCTTTCTGAAGTAAAAAAGCGCGAGCATTTCGAAAAACCCAGCATTCGTTTAAAAAAGAAGTCGGCAGCTGCACGCAAGCGTCTTCTTAAAAAATTAAAGAAGCAAGATCAGTACTAATAGATTTTAGGAGGCGGTTGTGACTATGAAGGAACAAATCCTTAGTGATATGAAAACGGCAATGAAAGCTAAAGATGCTGACCGTTTGACAACCCTTCGTATGTTGCAATCTGCCGTGAAAAATAAAGAGATCGAACTTCGACCAAACGAAATTACCGACAAAGAAGTGATGGAAGTTGTTAAGAAGTTGATCAAGCAGCGCCAAGACTCCGCAGAGCAGTATGAAAAGGCGGGGCGCGAAGATCTTTTAGCAAAAGAAAAATCAGAAATTGAAATTTTAGAAGTTTATTTGCCGGAGCAAATGTCTGAAGAGCAAGTCGGCAAAATTGTGGATGATATGATCGCCGAGCTTGGTGCTTCCTCCATGAAAGAAATGGGTGCGGTGGTGAAAGCCGTAATGGCAAAAACCGCTGGTGCAGCGGACAATAAAATCATTAGCTCTTTAGTGAAAGCTAAGCTTTCGTAATTACTTTCTTGGGGTGGTATGCGTTTTCAGCCAGATTTTATTGAAAAGGTAGTGGAAGCCAATGATTTGGTCGACATTATCTCGCAATATACTCAACTAAAAAATGCTGGCAGCAATCTCATGGGGCTATGTCCTTTTCCTTCCCATAAAGAAAAAACACCTAGTTTTTCCGTAAGTCGCGACAAACAACTTTATCATTGCTTTGGTTGCAAAAAAGGCGGAAATGCCATTCATTTTTTACAGGATTACAATGGCTATTCATTTGTGGAAGCCATTGAGTATTTGGCAAACCGTGCTTCCATACCCATTCCGGAAAATGAAATGCCATCAAAAGAGATGGATCAAGCACGCCAGCATCGACAGAATCTAGAAAAATTAAATAAATTGGCTTTTCAACACTTTCAACAAAGCTATCAACAATTGCCAGATAAGCATATGGCGAAGGTATATTTAAAAGAGCGCGGCCTAAAGCCAGAGACCATCGAGGCATTTCATATTGGCTATGCCAAAGATTCTTGGGATGCATTGGTTCATGTTCTTGCAAAGCAAAAGCAAGCTCTGCCACTGGCGCAAGAGCTGGGCTTGATAAAAAGGAAAAAAGACGGATCCTCTTATTTTGATATTTTTCGCAATCGAATTATTTTCCCCATTCTTTCCCCCATGGGAAAGGTATTGGGTTTTGGGGGGAGAGTCTTAGCTAAGGAAGATCAACCAAAATATCTCAATTCTCCAGAGTCGGCCATCTATCACAAGGGAAAAACTCTGTACGGTTTGAATGAAACGGCCAAATACTTACGATCGGAAGATCAAGCCATTTTGGTGGAAGGCTATATGGATTTGATAGCCCTATATCAAGTGGGAATCAAAAATGTGGTGGCCGGTTGTGGCACGGCATTCACTCTTGAGCAGGCAAAGTTAATAAAGAAATATACGCAAAACGTAGTTTTACTATTTGATGGGGACAAATCGGGGCAAGAGGCCATGCGACGCGCTCTACCCACGCTGCTTGAGGCCGGCTTGTATCCCAAAGGCTTTAGCCTACCAGAAGGGCAAGATCCCGATGATTTCATTCGAGCGAATGGGGTGCAGGCTTTGCAAGAAAGAATCGACAAAAGTGAGGATCTTTTCTTGTGGTTTTTACAGTCTTGTTTAAAGTCTTTTCAAGGAAAGCCCTCTGACAAGCTTAAAATTTTGGATTTGAGCTTCCCGATTTTAGCAAAAATTAGCGATTTTCGCCTTCTAAGTCTGTATTTTGGCGAGATGGCCTACCGTTTAGACGAAGAAAAGGCCTGGATTGAGCGCTCATTTCGCGATTTTGTACGCAATAAATCGACTTTTACGCGTCCACAAAGCCCTAAATATAGCCCTCAGAAAGAGGAAAAGCCAAGCGATAACAATAGGATAGATGTTGAGGCTTTGCTTGCTGAGGAAATTGAGCTGGTCAATTTGGTCCTATCAGAGGAGTACTTGCTAAAGCAAAGTTTGGACCTAAATTTGCATAGTAAATTTGTGACTGTGGAAGGGCGCGAAATACTCCGGTGGATTGAGAAGCGATATAGACAAGATCCAGCGGCTTTTGCTACATTAGGTAACTCAGTGCTTACGACTTTTGGGCATTCAGGCGTATTAACCAAACATCTGAATTCTGGTGTCTATAGCGATGAGGACAAGAACAAAAAATTATTTGATTTATGTATACAAAAACTCGAAAAAGTCCAACTCAAACAAAAGCTTTCGCAAATCAAAGCGCAGATGAAGTCGCAAACTTCCAAGGACAGTTTAGAGAATTTAAGAGAAATCATTCAAGCTACCAGAGCCAAAAGGCATGAGGAGATAACAGAATGACACAAGAAATGGTTCCCGGCACCAATGTTGAAATTAAACCCTTAGAGGTGCAATTAAAATTGGTGGAAAAAGAAATCCTACGTTTTGTGGAATTGTACAAAACAAAAGGCCCATTAAATCCAACAGAAATACATGAATTGCTACCCGTTGAGGTTTGTGCAGCAGCGGCTCTTGATGCTTTTATGCAGGGTATGGAAATTCACGGAGTCGAGATAGAAGAAATGGAGGCTGAATCCACTTCGGAGGCACCAGCGGGCTTTTTGGATTCTAATGATGAAGAAGAAGAAGTCGTAGAAGAGGATTTAAAGTCCAATGATCCTGTTCGCCTATACCTTCGCAAAATGGGGAGTGTGTCGCTACTAACCCGTGAAGGAGAAGTAGAGATTGCTCGCCGTATTGAAGCGGGTGAGCGCGAAATTTTGAAAGCCATTTTAATGTCTCCCTACGGCTGTTGGGAAATTATCCAGTTGGGAGAACGAGTAAAAGATGGACGCATCAAGATGCGTTCCATTTTTCGCGGTATTGAGGATGAGGACACGCAGTATTCTGAAGAAGAATATATGCAAAAAATAGAAAAAATCATTGGCCGTGTAAGGCAATATGAGAAAAAGGCAGGAAAACAATTTGATGTTTTACGTGATGAGACCTCAGCCAAGGATATTCGCGACAAGGCTCAGGCAGAACTAGAAGCCTTAAATCAAGAGCTAATGGCTGATTTTGAAGATATTAATTTCAATCGTAAAACGATTAACCGTATTGTTTATAAATTCCGTAATCTAGTAGATCGTATGACTCAGTTGCGTAAGCGAATTCGCACCGCTGTAGAAAGAACTTTCGCGCAAGATATTAATGCTCTCTATACTCGCTACCAAGAAATCTCCAACTCCGATACGGAGCTTGCGCGTATGAAAAAGGATACGGGCCTTACCTATGATCAGTTCCGCCGATTTGCTATCAGTGTAGAGGATTCGGAAAATCGTTTGGACCGTATCTTAAAAGAAACCAATATGAATTTTTATTGGATTCGCGATACCTATACTGCTATTTGGCGCGGGGAAAAAGCGGCAGATGCTGCAAAGTCTGAGTTGGTGGAAGCCAACTTGCGTTTGGTGGTATCCATTGCGAAAAAGTACACCAACCGCGGGTTACAGTTTCTGGATTTAATTCAAGAAGGTAATATTGGCCTAATGAAGGCGGTGGATAAATTTGAATATCGCCGTGGTTATAAGTTTTCTACTTATGCGACCTGGTGGATTCGCCAAGCCATTACACGCGCCATTGCTGACCAAGCCAGAACCATTCGTATTCCCGTACATATGATTGAGACCATTAATAAGCTGGTACGAACTTCTCGCTATCTTGTGCAGGAGTTAGGGCGTGAGCCACTACCGGAAGAGATTGCTGAGAAGATGGAAATGCCAGTGGACAAAGTTCGCAAGGTGTTAAAAATCGCCAAGGAGCCGATTTCTTTGGAAACTCCGGTGGGTGAAGAAGAAGATTCGCACTTAGGTGATTTTATCGAAGACAAGAAGGTAATCAACCCACACGAAGCCATTGTAAGTGTGCATCTTGCCGAGCAAACCCGCCGTGTGCTTTCCACCCTTACTTCCAGAGAAGAGAAGGTTCTGCGCATGCGTTTTGGTATTGGTGAAGAAAGTGATCATACCCTAGAAGAAGTGGGGCAGGATTTTAACGTTACCCGAGAGCGGATTCGTCAGATTGAGGCCAAGGCCTTAAGAAAGCTGCGCCATCCATCTCGCTCCAAAAAGATCAAAAACTTTATGGATTCGTAAATTTAAATATTTACGAATCTATTAAATTAATGCCTCTAGTTTCTAGAGGTATTTTTTTTGCTTTCATTGTTTCCAGTTTAAATCTTCTAAAGAAAAAATGCGGCGAGCATAGTGAAAGGTTTTTTCATCCTCACTTTGTAGGAAGCATGTATAGATTTTGCTACCATAAAGATAAAAATCCCCGCGGTGGGAACCATATTTTTCATCAGGATACTTCCATGCACGCGAAAGAGCTTTTATGGGTTCATCCACTGTAGTGCTTGCATTAAGTAAAGCCGCTTTGGAATACATCACCAAATTAGGAAAGCCATGAAAAGATATTAGTAAGTAGTCTTCACCCACAAGGTTAATACCTGTAGCTCCTGGGTCGCGCAAGCGAACAACTTTGCTTACTTCCCTGTCCACCGGTGAATATACTACGATACCGCGAAAAACCGGGATGTCTTTTGGGGCTTCTTTAATATGATAGTTATCTAGTAGTACAAATAATTGCTTACCATCATAGACAAGATCTGTTGCCATGCTGAGTTCGCCCTCTTTTAGCTCCGTAAAGATCTCTATATGATTCACAGAGCGAGTGGCAATATCAAATACGCTCATGCCAAGGCGACCATGGGCAATATAGATCTTGTCACCCACTAGCTGCATGGCTGTAGGATGCTCTTTGCGTTCAAAATATATTTTGGGATGGGTTTTGTAGATCCCTTTAACTTGATAATCTTTCAAGCTGCGCTCAATCAAACCATTGCGAGTTAGTACAAAAAGGGAGTCTTGGTAAATCTGTAAGTCCAAAACCGGCGCATGGTTCTCGCTGGTAAATGTGATTTGCGATTGATTTTCTAAATTGGTGATCTCGTAGAAGCCACGATATTGTTTTTCTGGGTAGGAGGTTTTGTTGTACGCGACCAACAGATGTTTTTCTTGTATATCGATCAAGGCATTGCAATTGCCCTGAGTGGATAAAAACGTCTCTTCTAAAGTTTTGGGTGCACTAGCAAAAATGAATGAAAATGCTAAACCTAAAATGAACATAGCCCCTCCCTATAGGTAGGATAGACTTATGTATTCCAGCAAAGAAAGTCATAGAAAAAATCTAATTCTGCACATTTTTATATCATTTCATGTAGTTTCGATTCGATATATTCACTCTCTAGTAATATGTGTGGTTTTCCCTTTGACTAGATAACTTGCTTATATCATTACTTAATCACCAATTGGGGGCATAGCTTAGTTGGTTAAAGCATTCGGCTCATAACCGAAGGATCCCAGGTTCGAGTCCTGGTGCCCCTACCATCCGAGGTATATTCCGGATACATCCTTTACACTTTATTCCGGGCACATAGTTTACACTTTTATGACGTATCATTTCCCTACAGGGAGGGTGATATGTCATGGAA
>MDTC01130522.1_pt1 | contig 18396 bp, 11 predicted proteins | sample 811181 | NCBI WGS metagenome assembly MDTC01 (sample SAMN05326644, study PRJNA326480) | marine metagenome | isolation source: seawater | place: Pacific Ocean: North | collected 2011
ATATACCGGTCTTTGGCGCCGCACTACATCATTGAGCCCATTCCCCCCGACCGTTGATGAAGCGGAGCGGTTAAGAAGGGGTGACAAGTCGTCGTTTTCCTTGGAGATGTTCGTATGGCACGTATGTACAAGTCACGCAAAGGAAAGAGCGGGTCAAGTAAGCCCTTCGTCAGTGAAGCACCAGAGTGGTCAAACACCGATAAGAGCGAAGTGACACAACTCGTTATCGACCTTGGAAAAGCAGGTCACACTTCCGCGGCAATCGGTACTATTCTTCGCGATCAACACGCAGTTCCCAACGCCCGATTGGTCCTTGGAAAGCGCATCGGTAGTGTTCTTCTTGAGAACAACATCGGCGGTACATATCCAGAAGACATGATGAATTTAATGCGACAAGCTGTCGGAATCATCAACCACATTGGAAGCGGAAACCACAAGGATTTGCACAACAAGCGTGCTCTTGAAATCACGGAATCTAAAATTCGTCGTCTTGCTAACTACTACAAATCTGAAGGACGTTTGCCATCTGAATGGCGATACAAGCGTGAAGAATTACGCTTGATGGTCGAGTGATAGTCCCTGAACTGTAGACTTCTTCTACGGTGACCTCGTGGTCAGGGTAGGTGCGCTGATGAACGACTTGCTGTTAACCGCACCATTTGCTGATATCAAGCAGCGCATCATTCAATATACGGAAATGATTCAATCTTCATCAATGGTTCATATTCATGCACCTTCAGACCTAGAAGGATTACTCGCTTTATCCATGGTTGAGGCTGCATGTCTTGACCTTGGGGTCAAGTATCGGCGCCGCTTTCTTCCATCACGGAAATTCATCCCTCGCGATGAGAGGATTGAACCCGAGCCAGTGAAGGAGGGACTTCTGGTCTTCATCGACCCGTTCGAAGATACGTGGTCGCTTGAAGAATTACCATCAACCGACTATATCCACATAACACCACTTTCAGTTAGTGTTCGACTCGGTTCAAAACAGAATCAGCGCAGGGGGGCTCTTGATGTTGTAGCGCAATGCGCTGCTATGGCCGCACAACTCGTACCCAACGGTTCGAAAGTACGACTCTTACGCCCGTTCACCGGCTCAGGTCTTTGGCTCCGTGAAGCGCTCGACACAACGTTCGACCCGATTCATACCTCGATTCGTGACCTCTTACGAGAAGAGGGTTCCCTTCGAATTGTTCCACTCCCAGAAGTCCCGCAGCCTGCTCCCAACATGGTACCTGGACTTTCACAAAGGATGCTGATGCGATTGCAAAAAGGCTGGTCGTCAATGGATGTTGATGAGCGTACACTGGCCCTGAGTGAATTGGTCTTACCCACACTCACTCAACCGGGACTGTCAACGCCTCGCCTCGAAGAATTGGTCTGGCACAGGTTAGTGATTGGTACCTCGAACATCGATGTCATGAGCCATGTTTTCCTTGCACAACAAGACTGGCCAGACGATGCAGCATCCTCTAAAATATACGCTTCCAAATTGGCAGATATCTTCCTCTCAACGGGCCATCTTGTGCCCGACGACCCATCGACGGGTTGAAACCTCATAACCTCCTGCGGTTGATATGGCCATCGAGCGTTTACTGACAGGAAGCATACGTGACCAAGTTCAAGAATTGATGTCGACTGAAGATTTGGTCATTGAAGCATTCAGGGACTTAGTGAAAGATGAGCTCAAGTCACACATACGCAGCAAGGTTGAGGAAGACCCTGAACTCAAAGCAGAAATCAAAGAGGCAGTGGCCTACTACTTCCATACCAAAGCACGAACCGTTTACGCTGAGTTGAAGGCGACTCGAGCCGCAACTCGACTCGGTCTTCGTCTCCTACCCGATGATTTACAGGGCGAGGTCGGCGAAGCGGTTGTTTCTCTGTTTGAGAAAGAACTTGGCGCACTGCTCGAGAAAGCACTCTGATGTATTTGTATCCCGAATCATCGCTTCTATTATGTGCCATGCGCGCTGCGTAGGTTTTGGGTGAAGTCATGTCTACGCGTTGTACTGTATTTGTGATGGTCTTCCTTCTCTCGATGTTTTCGCCTTTTGCGGACCTCTATGTAGGGGATGCTTCGGCTGAAGATACGCTGGTTTGCTGCGATTCAGTACCCGTTGACCTCTATCTTCTCGGTTCAGCATCGGCTGGAAGTATGTCGCCATTTACACAGGATCTCGGTGATTCAACAATGTCTGCTACAATCGCAAGTGCGGTGACGTCGGAGGAAACTGTCGGTAAGTGGACCTTACCGAATGTATGGCCTGGCACGATACCTGCGAACACTTGGAAGGTTTCGATGTCGTACGAGGTGAGTGATGCTGCCGGTGCTCAAGTCAACGCCACTGCAACACTGAAAATCGGTGCTCAAACGTTCAGTGCCTCCACAGATCCGGGTAGTTCATTTTTGGCACAAGGTACGGGTACACTCGTCTTCGATATCGATATTGATGCTGCTTCAATCTCTGATAACGGATTGATTGAACTGACATTGACTGCTCGTTCTATTGTCTTCACGCTGCCAACAGGCGAAGCGAAAATTGAGTTCCAGTGGGGTTCTGAAGACAGTGATTCCAACATTGAAGCAGAAATTCCCCTGATGGATTTAACGCTTCTTGAACCTGAAGTCGAGGGTTCTGATGTCTACTTCTCAGTTGTCATTGACTCCAATTGGGGGATGGACATACTTTCCAAATCAGATGTTTTGGAAATGAGGATTGCTGGTACCGCTCTAACCGGTGACCCGATAGAAACCACGCAAGGTGAAGGAGTTCGAGTCACGTGGACTTGGCAAGGTGCTAAGGGTGGTGTGGAATCGGTAGAGGCCGAAATTCGAGTCGTTCTGCAGACTGGCTCCGCTGCTCTCACGGGTTCCACATCGTTCGAAATTGAAACCTTTGATTCCAGTGGTGGGACCGGTACGTACTATCCGCCAGATGAACCTTTGAAGACCAATGGTGATGGAAGCCCTCTGCAAATCACGGGGACTTTTTCACTTGCTTCCAGTGGTGGCGAGCTGAAAATCGAGCGTGAAACCAGTATCAAAGTCAGTGGAGAAATGGCATTTTGGATGCGGTGGGGAATGGATCACATCGGGGACGAAGTAACATCACTTTCCCCTGTTTTGAAAAGTTTTGATGCCGGAAGCGTGAGTGATGACGACCGTGTTAGTCGTACCCTCGAATCGATTGAGGTGACAGAGTTTGAACGCCAAATGTTGAGCGCCACTGGCTCGGGATTGTGTGCGTATTATCTGAGTGTTGGTCTTGGGCTTGATGTCGAAGAACTACTGGGCTATCAAACCAAAGAATTTGAGACGCTATCGATAAATGTCGATTTGAACGGTGAATCTGACGTCGTTAACCATCCGATAACCTTGGTTATTTCAACGACCAAAGTGGTTGCTGACGGCGAACGAATTCCACTGATGGGTAGTTTTATCATTGCTCAACCATCCCCTCTTTGGTCAGATTATTCACTGATGTTGACAGGTTCAACATCTGGCTTAACTTCCTTTTCCGGAGCAGCATTATCAGGTGACGGCACATCGTCGATCATACTTTCTCACTCACGATTACCCTGGGGCGAGTCGTTGACAATTGAAGGTGAGGGGATTGACCAAGATGACCAATTCCGATTAATGGTCTCCCCTACCAGTTCACCAGTTCACAGCCCAATCCCTCTTTCGTTAATTGTACTGTTTGGATTAGTAATTGGCTTTTTCACATCGCTTCGTTTGACTAAAACACGTCAGCGTGGAATTCTCTATGTCGAGCTTGTGTTGGTTCCATTGGTTGCTGGCATTCATTTCTTAGCCTCCCCGCCTCTTTTTGTCGGGGCATCAGTAGGAACCACGATTCTGATTTGGTGGGTGACTTCAGTGACAAGCCCGCGTTCGCGTACAGAGGTACTTCAAGAGGCGATGTCGGTTACTACCCCTGTAATACCGTGCCCTGCCTGTTCGACTCCAAACCCTGTACCGAGCGATGAGCGCCCACTTCGATTTGCATGTCTTGGCTGCAGTCGGGTGATTAAAATCGTAGCTTAATCAAAGATTCAGTTCTTTGAGTGAATTCAGCATTTCTGCCGCTTCTTGGTAATCTGATGGCGAAAAATATCCACAGAATTCGCCCTCATCGTCGATTGCAACGACGGCTTGAGGTGAGCGTTGTTGTACTTCTGACATCAATTTTTTAATCGTCATATCCATTTCTGCTTCGAAAAAATCCATTTCCATCCAGTCAGAACATTTGACAGAAGTTGCATCGATGTTTTCAGCGAGAGCCTTAATTAATTGACGATTTCCAAGAATCCCTTTGGTTTTTGAATCATTATCGAGTACGATCAGTATTCCACCAGATATTGAGAGGAGCCGTCGTGCAGCTTCAGCCATTGAATCATCCATTCCGATGGTGATGTGTTCATCGTCGAGATTCAAATCTGCTACCGTCTTTACCATATCGCACCGGCATGCGCTGTATGTGGCATCATATCAGTGTTGCCGAGATGTCAAGCATGGGTGAAGACGACGGTTGAATCGTCTAAGACCCGACCATAGCCGATTCGTTCTAGTTGGACCATGGTGCCAACAGGATATTCGTGCGATTCCATCCGACCTTGAATACGATGAATTTCGCCATCTTCAGCTACGATTAAAGTCGCATCCTTTGTATTGACATCGGGTGCCCAATGAACGATTGGGCGACGGTCAGAGCGTGGGAAGGAATCGATGGTGAGTATTTCTCCGGTCGTAGAAACGTCAGCAAAACCCTTCAATCGAATTGATTGTTTTTCGAAGTCCTCACGTTCAATCCATAAAGGGCCTTGGTCCATGGTGAACGTTCGTACTCCTCGTGTTGGATGGTTGGGGTGAACATCGACATCAACCGTACCATCGTGTTCACCAACCAACTGAACCTTACAAGGTTCGCGAATGAATGCAAGACGAGGTGCATCGTCATCAATGCACTTGATGTTGTGAGCGAACAGTGACGAAATGGGAACGGAAATGTCTTTTTGAGTCACGCCAAGTTCAATCCAAAAATTTCGTAATGCGGATGCAGTAATTCCGCGCTTTTTCAGTGCACTCAAGGTTGGTAGCCGTGGATCATCCCATCCACTGAATTCACCTGATTCGATATCGCGTCGCATTTGTGAGGTGGAAAATCCACCCCATTCGTGAACTTTGACTCTCCCCCAGTAGATGGTTTCTGGATACGACCACCCAAAGTGCTGATACAGAAGTGTTTGCTTGCGTGTAGAATCCATGAGGTCCTTTCCACGGATGATATGTGTGACACCTTGCAGGTGATCCTCGACAGCACTTTGGAAATCTAGAAGCGGCCATACACGGTATTTCGAACCGATACCCGGACGCGGGTGCGGATGTTGTACGGTATCTTGCATCCGAAGCGCAGGCCAATCGCGAAGTGCTGGGTTTTTCAGGTCCATTGCAGTCTTCACCCGTACAACTGCATCTCCGGGTTTGAATGTTCCATCCAACATGTTGTTCCACAATTCGATGTTCAAACGCTCGGAATTGTTTCTGCACGGACATTCTGTTTTACTCACTCTGAATTCTCTAAATACCTCTCCACTGCATTGGCACACATAACCGAAACCTCGCTGAAGCATATCCTCTGCATGCTGGTAATACTGTGGAATTCGTTCGCTTGCAATAACGATGCGATGGGGTTTGAAACCTAAGAGCCATTCTGCTTCACGTTCAATTTGCTCATAGGCACTCGGTAGCGGAGGCTTGACAACCGCATCGGTGTCATCGAATCGAAGTATGATTTCACCATCCCACTCTTTCGCATAACTGCCGTTGATGACCATTCCGCGAGCATGGCCAAACGACATTGGGCCATTTGGGTTGGGTGCAAATCGTAGAACGACTTTTCCTTTGGTTGCGTTTTTCAATTCTGGTAAACCTTCCCGTCGTTCCTTCTTTTCTCGTTTTTCAAGCAGGTGTGGTGCTTCCATTTGCAAGATGTTTTGAAGCGATTCGAGTCCATCGCTGGCAGCCAATGCGTTGGCTTCTGCGACCGCCTTTGCGATGAGTGGAGAAATGACTTTCCCGTGGGGGCGTAAATCACTTCGAGTCGCCATGAGCCGACCGATAACTGAGCCAGGGGCTGCTTTTCCTTCATACTCAATAGCGTTTTGAATAGCAAGATGTCGGAACATGGAGAGCGTTGTTTCATCGGGTGTCCATGACATGTGACTCAGACTTCCCTGACAGCGTCTCCTCATCAACTGCTCGCTTCACAATGCTGACTTTCCTAAAATAGCGTACGTTGCTGTTGAGTTCCATACGTCCGAGCAGGTGCATCAACACCATGCATTTCTTTCCACGCCCGTTTTACGGTTTTCCACGACCATCGTAAACACGTGTGTGGCTCATCCGCATTAAGCAGTAAATGCAACGATGCCTGTGTTTTTGGGTCGCTTGGGTACCCTGATCCGAGTGGAATGTTCAATTGTTGAATGAGTGAATGGATATGGCGGTCTCGTTCAACTTTTGCCAAAATACTCGCCATTCCAACGATGGTGTGATTGGTATCGGCTTTATGCTGTGATTCTATGGAGGAGTTTTCCCAAGGCCAATGCTCTAAGCGCACGGCAATGCGATCACTGAATCGCTGTTCATTGACATCACAAGCGTCGTTCATTATGGTCATCGGCTTGTCGACTGACCTACGTAGTTCGTTGAGTGCCTCTGCAAATAACTCGACCTCAAGTACGTTCAATCCAGTGGTTTGAACGCCGTGATCTATACGTTCAGGTGGACACACGATGAGCGAATATTTCCATCCACGCTCCGCCGCTTGTTCATGAAACCACTCGACGAATGCCTGCCGTTTGCTAAATGTGAGGTGCTTGGAATCTTTCACTCCGTGGTCTTCCAGAAGGTGGACATCATCAGCAGGAATGGCTACTGCTCCAACCACCAGAGGCCCCAAGACAGGTCCTCTTCCGGCTTCATCAACACCTGCATTCCACATACTGAAACCTCATACATCAAAATCATCCAAGTCGATCGGTAGGGGGACCGATACTTGTTGGGTTGGCGCAGTTGATGCAATTGGCTGCTCATCGCTTCGAATCGTTCGCTGTGTTGAAGTATCTTCTGCATGGAGGACTTGATTTTCAGGTGCTGGTTTTGAGATTCCCTGATCTTGTATGGAAGTTAGCAGGGAATCAGCAGTTGATTTCAATTCACTTTTATCGTGATGATCAAGAACCGTGATGGCTGCCTGAGTGAGCCGTGTATCGACTGGTTGGGTCGCAGTTTTGTACGCACCAGCACGAGATTGGAACGCTTGCTGAAACTCTTCAGTACTCACTTTCAAACGAGGTTCTTCGATCACTTGTGGTGCTTTTTGCTGAAATTTTTCCATCCAATCACCGACTTCTTCTGGTTCCACTGGACGACGCATTTCTTCAAGTTCTCGTTGTTCAAGTGAGCGCTGTTTACGGGCCTTCACTGATGCGGTAATGATGGCGACAGATACAGCAATTGTCAACAGCATTAACGCCCATGCCTTGAACAGTTCCCAACCGGTCACTAGGAATGCTTGAACATCGAACCCATCGGGTTGTTCTTCAGTCTGCCACGGCGTACCAAGATAATCAGCAGTTGAGGTAGATATGAATTCTTTATCGGGTTCAAACTGTGATCGAACGGTGATGTTTAGCCACAAAGTTCCATTCGCAATCTGGTCTTGAGGTAAATCAACCCAAGCACGTAGAGTAAAGTTTGCCCCAATTGAAATGTTACTTATCTCAAACGAACGCGGGTATTCTACGCCATCTTCGAATACGGCGATGATTGGTGGGATGAACGACATGTCAGTGGAATGTGAAGATTGCATTTGGACCAACAACCCGTCATCTGTGTTCCCCCTATTTCGCAATGTCATGGCAATTGAAAGACGCCCTTGGGTGTCAATTTCTTCAACAAGATCTGAAAATTCCCATTGAACAACTGGTGCAATGTTCACCGGGATTCGTAATTCGATTACGGCTACCGAACTCTCTTTGAGATACACTCCAACTACCACGTCCCCATTAACGAACGCTCTTGCGTCTGATTGAGCCGTAACGTGAAGAATTTCAAGATTCGTGGTTTCTTGAACTGACAATTCGACAGAAGATGTAAGAAGCGTCGCAGTGAGGTGCATTGGACTGCTTTGAATTGAAAATTCAAACTCATCTGCTGCATTTCCGGTGTTTTGAATCGTGATGGATGATGTGCACGAAGTGTTTGGAAGGAGGTTCTGGCATGTCTCTGTGATTCGACTTGCCTCAACACTGCGTACCCATTCAATACGTGAATTGAGGTCAATTGTTTGTAGTCGGACAAGTGCCCCATCTGCGAAAACCCGTACTCGGACATCGATTGAGCCCGAATATTCGAGCGGTGATTGGAATCCGATTTCAATGACTCGGGATTCATTTGGTTGGAGTTGGATTTCCTCCAATCCTCCAAACAAGGCCATTGTCCAGCCGTTTGCAGCTATCCGGTCACTTGGAGAAAATCCTTCCAGAGGCATTCCGTTTGAATCAAGTGCTTCGAGGGTGATGTTCAAAGAATTCAGGGAATTTCCGTTGTTTCGTACGGTAACTGGGATGCGGCCGTTCCCCCCAGGCTCAAGAAGTAAATCTTCTCCGAATTGGTCAATCGAGGCATTACGGTAGGTTGTCACGAGCAGGTCAAACGACCATTGCACAATGGCTTCGTCGATGCTTGAAACAGCTTTCAACTGGAAGCGAGGCCCCGTATATTCAAGCGGCATACCATCTCTTATCTCAGGAACTTCAATCCACAGGTAAACATAGGTCAATTCATCAATAGCAATCGTTTGAAAGGCATTCACACCATCAACATCATCCATATCCCAGCCCCAAGTCCAACCGGTTTGAGAGTACAAATTGAAGGTGACATTATCGGTCAGCGATGCTTGATTCGTGAGGTTTACGGCTACAGAAGTTCGTATTCCCGGCGTTACGATGAACGACGAAACTCCACTCGGGCCAAATTTCAGGTCAGAGTAGGGAGCGACTTTCACTGAGAAATTATGTTCAAGGGACCACGAGGGTTCAGTCACTGAAGTCACGTTCAGCGTCGCGGTTTGGATTCCAAAATTAGCACTGATATCAGCAGTGAGGTTGAATTTCACTTGCTTCAAGTATCCCGCTTCAAGGTACACGCTGAGCGGAAGCCCAGATTCAGTGATTCCTTCAAGAGGCGTCATGAGTTGGACAGCGTAGTTTGTGTCAGTCGTACCCGTGTTGTGTAGGGTGAAAAACACCTCAATCAATTCATCGCGATGAATTACTTCGGAGTCCAAACCAATCAGATCAACTTCAACACTTCTCGAAGTTACAGTAGACTTGTTGGTTTCAGCGACTGCGAAAGGAGACAAAATTTGAATCAGCAGTATGGCGACTACCCACACGCTGCGCATGTGCTGTCCTCCTCCTCTTCCTCTTCAACATCTCGCTACCCTTGCGTCGGTAGTTGTGGATTCGGTGTTTCCTTTTTCATGCTAGGCAGAGCAGCGAAACATCAAACAGGGTCGATGAGAACTGAACTCAAAGCCGAAATATCAAACTCTGCGCCGTTGAGAGGAACTCGCAATTCGTACTGTTGCGAGACTGCAGGGTCCATTTCACCAAAGCACCCAACGTGCACTCCGTCGATGACAACTTTGGCGCTTCGTCCAGTCAGCCAGGGTCCCATCGAACCAGAGAGTGGTTCGATGGCATACTCCGCAGCACCTAAATCTCGTAATATCGCTTGAATCCTTCCACGGATGGCTGCAAATCCGCCACTCTGCTCTGCTACGAGGAATGCAAATCGCTCACTGTTTGCGTGGTCGCGAACAACCGTTCCCAATTCATACACAGCCTGAGGCAAATCATGGTGGCGGTTACTCGCCATGAGTCGGAACAAGCCGGGCAGCAGATACTGTCGAAGTAGCGTGTGTTCAATGGTGATGGGGTTGGTGATACGGGTAACTTCACCCATAGGGGGCCATCGCATGGCCCCAAACTGGTCGTGGTCGTTTGACAGGGTGAGGGATTGAATTTGCATCAATCCAAGCCCCTGTAGCGAGTCTCGAATTCTTCGACGAATGTGACCATCCTTGCGTGGTACTGCTGTAAGCGGTGCTTTGGGGACATCGTTACCAAGGTCTTCATAACCGTGCCCAATGGCGATATCCTCTACCAAATCAATCGGATGCAGAATGTCGAATCTCCACCGCGGCATATCGACTGAGAGGAGGACGTCACCTTCGACAATATCTGCCATGTTTTTTGGTGAACGGTTCGGGGCATCTTCAACCTGATGGCGACCAAGGAATTCACCCCCCATCCGATTCACTGCTGTCGAAATTTCTTCATCTGTGAGGCTTCGTCCGAGTAGTCCGTCAAGCAGCCGTTGTGTCACAGTATGCGTGATTGGTGCGGGATTCGGTAGGTGTTCGACAATTGAATCACATCCGGTGATTGTGATTGATTCTACACTTCCACCCCGCTCTGCGAGTTGGAGTGCCATCAACATCAAACTCGATTCGCATGCACGTCGGTCCCAACCCGTAACGTCGATAAAGAAGTCCGTCGTTGCATGGGTAACTGTCGTGTGATCACCGTTGATGATTGGTGGAAACGATAACACTTCGCCATGAGCATCGTATATGATTGGATATGCATCCATTCCATCAAGCAAGTGAGCATAATGAATTCCTTTCGGATGTTGGGAAAGGATTTGTTCAAGCGACATTGGATGACTTATCCCGAGCGGCGTGAATTGTGTGGATACTGGGACTGCCTCAACACGAAACGGTGCGGTAACGGTCGATAGGTCATGAACACCTATGGATGCTCGACGTCGACCACGTCCAAGTGCAAAATGCAATTTCTCTTGGTGGTCCATCAGGCATTTGATGAAGCCTTCTTTCTCTTCGGGTGAGGTGCCCGTGTCCACGTTTCGTACGATCGCACCAAGAATTACTGGTCGAACATGTTCAAGTTCAGGGGCGACAGTCATGGTGACAGTACCCTGTTTGACATCGAGGCGGGGTTTGCTTTTAGCAGAATGGAGGAAAGGCCGAATTGCGTTAGCGAGGGTTTCACCAGATAGTAAATCCGGACGGTCCGGAAAAATTTCAATGTTCAGCGATGATTCATCACATGAATCAATATCCGTTCCAAGTAACGGGAGTTCATCCGCCAGGCGATCGATGTCATGCTCTATACCGTGTTTGGCAAGGAGCATTTGAAGCAATTTTTGTTCGACCGAAATTGTTGGCATATCATCACCTATCGTGCAAACCAGAGCGGTAATGGTCTGTCGTAGCCTACCAGTCGTAATCCGCTGATTGCCGCCGTTTCATAATCCAATGCCCGCAAGTGCTGACGCTGTAACTGGTCGATGGAATCGAGACCGAGTCGTTTGAGGATCTCAATGAATTCGTTGGAAATACTTTGCAACCAGTGGGCGAGGTCATTGACATCTTGCATCGGTACTTCACAGCAAACCACGTGCATACCTGATGCACGAAGGACTGCGAGGTCTTTGCCACTTGCTGAAAGGCCGAGAAGCATTCCAGTTTGAGTCGGTGCGTCTTCAAGGTGTGCTTTTGAGGAGCGGCCAATCATTGGCAATGCGGCGGCCTCAGCTACCCCTGACCCGTCTTCTACTCTGCTTATGGCGAGGTCGATGTTGTGATGCGATGAACGAACATGCAGTGATTCTACCCTTCCAAGTGCGTTGAGGAACGCAACGGTTTTATCTCTTCCTTGAAGGGTTTGAATAGCCACAAGAAACCCATCGATTTCTTCGGAATTCATTGCAGGGAGCGAATCCATGTCCAAAATAACACCGTTGCCTTGTTCCAATAATTCAGGCGCATTATTGAGATTGTCGCGGTCGATGATGACCATGTCATTGGGGCGTGGATTCAAGCGTGTGATAAAGGGCTGATTTGCTAAGATGCTTGCTGCATGTGCGTCCATGTCTTTAGAGGATTTGAGTAAATCTCCGTCTGGAATCATTGGAAGGAGCGGTAGGGGAAGTGCAACAGGTGTGTTTTCTCCGTTACGTTCTGCCAAAAGCGAAATTGTATCGCAAGTTTGGTAGTGATTGGTTTGGTGTAATTCACCGGGGACCAGCCCTATGTTGGATAGATCAGAGGCTGAGACGGGTGGTTCAATTGGTTCAACCAGAGGTGCAGGAGCGGCAACCAAACAAACTGCATCGGAGGGTATCTCCATATCCTTGTTGTTGAGCAGTGAATTGATTTCTTTGACTTCTTTTGATTCGAGTGGCCTCAATGAAACTCCCACAGGTGGTGTTGGACACCGTCCGTTAATGACGATTCTACCACCTGTCATGCCTGCACCCGGGTCACTTCCAACATCGCCATGAACAACGATGAGGCCGCCTTTCATGCCGCCACCGATGCGTGCCCCAGTCACGCCACGAATCATCAACAATCCTCCACACATCATTGCTCCAGCATCATCGCCGGTACCGTCCATCACCACGATTCTTCCGTCGTGCATGGCGTATCCAGTGTACTGTTCGGCAAGTTGTTCACAATAGATTGAATTCCCTCGGTTTCCGGCACCTAAAAACGACTTTGCATCACCCTGAATCGTGAAATTCCCGCCACTTCCAAAAGCAGCAGTCCACGAACCGAGCAGACCCAGAGCACGTATACGAGAGCCGGTAGGGAGATTTGGACAGAGACCCAATTCCCCATTTTTTGGGACGGGTTCGCCAGCATTGGTCCACCCAATGCGAAGAATCGCATTTTGCTCCGCAGCCGCAATCAACCGTGGGCCCAGTTTCTTGTTGATGTTGAATGAGCGTTCAACAACCTCTCGTGGTTCGGCCATGATGCTCGGGTGTTCCTTCATGTCCAAATAGCCTACCGTGAAGAACGCTGATTTTTTGGTATTTGAGAAATCTTTGAAATGCACGGTTGGATTTTAAAAAATCCCAGCGATGTGTTAATAGAGGTTCTTCTTAAGCATTCTTTTTGAGGATTATGACAATCAAGGTAGCCATCAACGGGTACGGTACAATCGGTAAGCGCGTCGCTGATGCAGTCGATGCGCAAGATGACATGGAAATTGTTGGCGTGACGAAGACTCGTCCAGCGTTTGGATGTGATTTGGCCGTGCGCAAGGGATATCCGATCTACTGTACATTTGACGATGCAGATCGCATTGCAGCCTTCGGTGCTGCAGGCTACACGTGCCACGGCGGACTCAGCGATTTGCTCGCAATCGCAGATATTGTGATTGATTGTTCACCAGGTAAAGTTGGTGCGTCGAACAAAGAGATCTACCAATCCAACGGTGTGAAGTGGATTTTCCAAGGCGGCGAAAAGCACGCAATGACTGAGATGTCCTACACTTCTTCCGCTAATCACGCTCAAAACATGAACGCCGAAGGCACTCGAGTCGTTTCGTGTAACACCACTGGTCTTTCTCGAACGCTTGTTCCACTCTACGAACATTGCGGAGAATTGAAGGTCGAATGCACGATGATTCGTCGAGCAGCAGACCCTGGCGATTCCAGTAAGGGCCCAATTAACGCCATCAAGCCGGTTCTCAAGGTTCCTTCACACCACGGTCCTGACGTCATGACAGTCAAGCCCGAGATTCAAATTAACTCTATGGCTGTAGCAGTGCCTACAACCATCATGCACGTTCACGTGATTACAGCCACGCTTCCCGACGGGCACGGTCTGACCACTGAATCCATTTTGGACATGTGGGCAAGTCGACCGAGATTGGTCATCATGAATGGAGCGGAAACCGGTATTACAACTACCGCTGAAGTCATGGAATTTGCTCGTGATATTGGTCGGAAATGGGGCGATTTACATGAAATCTTCATTTGGGAAGACGGCGTTAAGCTCGAAGGTAACACGCTGTATTACTTCCAAGCGATTCATCAAGAGTCAGACGTTATTCCTGAGAACGTCGATGCAGTTCGTGCATTGATGGGTGTGGAGAGTGACTGGATGGCTTCTGTAGCTAAAACTGATGCAGCAATTTCTGTCTACAACAACCTTTGAGCATACCCCGCAGGGGTACATCGAAGGGGCGTTTTCAAAAAGGTAGTGCGTCTCGACCGTGTATGCAAGGGTTAAACCGCTCATTTTTTGTGCTCTCCTTGCTGATGCTAACTGCCCTCAGTCCACTCATTTGTACAACTCCTGAGAATACTTCGTCTGACACCATTTTGGACGTCCCCTTGGCATCCCAAGCAATTGATATCGAACATGCTGCTTCTCACTGGTCATCCATTGAATCCTCATCGTTAGAAGATGTAGAATTAACCGTATCAACCGGAATTTTACGAATCGCTGCTGGTGAGTTTGACCCACTGGCATCACTCGGTCCTTCAGTCCCTGATTCGCTCATGAACCCAACTGACTATCTTTCAACAGGATTAGGTCTGCTTCAACTCCACACCCGCGACGGAGAAGTACTGGAACAACTCTCTTCCACTTATGCCCTTGATGTTCTGGATCATGTGGCTGATGAAGGTTGGTTAGTGCGACTCCCCAACCCCCCACAGACGGCTTTTGATGCATTACAGGGCGATGAACGAGTGCGATGGATTGGAGCAGAACACCCCGGATGGCGAATCGAGCCATCTCTCCTCATCGAAGGACCGTTCGATCACCTTGCGATAGTACCTGCATCTGACTTAGCGCTTGCAGGATTGGAATTACTCAGCCTCGACATGGTACGTATGGGGGCTGATGAGGCTTGGTGTGGAGTTGGGCTTTGTGAAGCGAAAGTTTCACCGGATTTGTATTCAATTTTCATTGAAAATCTCGCACGTGACGGCCGGCTCATATGGGTCGAGGCCACAACCGATTTCATTGTCCACAATGCAGTAGCAGGTGCGATTGTTGGTGTGGATGACGTCGCTGCAAATGCGACGTTTTCTCTTGACGGGTCCGGGGAGACTCTTGCAATCACTGATACGGGTTTAGACCAAGACCACCCCGATATTCTGGGACGAATCGCAGGGGTTTACACCAACTTTGGTCTTGACCCTTCACCATCGGACACCAATACCGGGCACGGGACCCACATCGCATTATCCGCTGTGGGTGACGGTAGCGGAGACTCATCTGCTCAGGGCATTGCTCCATCGGCCAATGTTGTCATGTATGCACTGGAGCACGATCCAACAGGAGTGTTCGGACGAATTGGTTCAATTTACGACCTCCTCAATGACGCGGAACAAAAGACGGCACGGATTGCTATCAATGCATGGGGTTCAAACGGCAATTACGGTCACTATACTGCTGACTCTCGTTCTGTCGATCTCCTAGTGAACGATAAGCAGACGGTTCTCCCACTCTTTTCAGTCGGAGACCGAGGTGCACAGGGTGCGTCACAAGTCACTGCTCCAGGTACTGCAAAAAATGTACTTGCAGTAGGAACTTCACAAACTGGAAGCCTCGCTGGAACTGTTGCGAACATTTCCAGTTTGGGGCCAAGCCTTGACGGACGAATCAAACCCGACATCGTCGCACCGGGAATAAACATCTGCTCTGGCTTGGCTGAAGAGGCAAAATCTCCTGCTGGATTCTCATGTGGAACAGGTAGTCATTCAGACGGAAGTCCGCTTTACATGACATTATCTGGTTCATCACACGCTACATCAATCGCAGGAGGGAGCACTGCACTTGTTCGTGAGTTCCTTCGAGAACAAGTGGGTTTGAATTCCCCATCCGCATCGCTGATCAAAGCCGCTGTCATCAACGGAGCCAAAGATTTAGGCGCATCTGACATTCCAAATGCGGTAGAGGGTTGGGGGCAACTTGACCTTCAACGTACTATTATTCCCACCGACGGTCCAACTTCTCTTACCACTTTTTACGATGACTATAAACCCCTCAAGGCAGGTTTTGGGCTACTGTATGCGTTTGACATGGACCCCAGTCACGGTATCGATATTACGTTGGCATGGTCGGATGTCGAGGGCAGTGCGAATGCTGGTCAGGGGCAAGTTCGACTAGTCAATGATCTCGACCTCGTTTTGGTTGACCCGAGCGGCCAAGAATGGTTCGGAAATGATTTCTCTGGAGGGTATTCGACCAGTACTGGAACAGCTGATAGTGTCAACAATGTAGAGCGAATCAAGGTTGCTCCAGGGACGCTCACTTCGACAGGTCAATGGCTGGTCAAAGTGCTTCACCGCAGCGGCATAGAGCAAAACTTTGCTCTTGTCGTTGTCGCTGATGCCACCCCAAATGCTCAAACTGATTTAGCAACCTACAATGGAAGCATTGTTCCTTCATCACTCACGCCTCTGAAAGATGATATTATTTCTCTACAGATTGGTTGGGTCAATCAAGGAACATCGCCGTCAGGAACGTTCCATGTCATCTTAGAAGACCTAACTGCAAACGAAATATTGTTCGATGTTGACCGGCCAAGTCTCCAACCAGGTCTTGTTGATTCATTGCTTCTTCAGCATCAGTTCACAACCACTGGCATACACTCGATGCGACTGAGTATCGATACCAACGACCAAGTTTCTGAGATGAATGATGCGAATGCTGGAATTGACAACAACATTTGGCTCCAAGATATTGAAGTAACAGCGTTGGGTGTGAGAGTTGTCGCATTGGACGAACTTGGAGATGCTCCAGTTACCCCAGAAGATCGTGCTGCATCAGCAATGAACGAGTTCGACGTACTCAATGAAACGGGAATCGACATACCAATTCACATTCTTCACGAGGGGACTGGCCAACAAGCCGTGACCCTATCGGTTACCAATGTTCAGATGCCACAGCCCGGTCGACCCGACTTCCTCCTCGCCCCCGATGATGTATGGAGTAAGACAGTCTCGGAACCCGGCCCATATGTCGTTCAAGGACAAGGTGAAGAAGGTGACTTCAAGCAACTCACGGTACGATTAGAAAACGAATATGCGGACCTGTCGAACCCTGAAGAGCCGAGGTACGCTCGTGCGGGTACCTTCGTTGTTGACATCACTGCGCGCTATCAATCTCAACCAACGGTTTCCCACACTCAACGCATCACCATCGTTGTTCCTGATGTCACGGCAGTGAACATAGGTGCGGCAGGTATCAGCGGTTTGTCGGCCCTTCCAGGGGAATCCACTGGCTTCGTTATTTCAGTCATGAATATTGGTAATTCACCGGGGCAATACACCGTGTCGTGCTCCTCTGAAAATCGCTGGCAAGTGATGCTGGGTTCTTCCAATTCCTCAACCTTAGAATTTGAACCCCTCAACATTAAAGAATCTCTACCGATGTATATCCGGATTTTTGTCCCTCCAGTATCCGGAGGTCTTCCTGCTGCTGATTCTAGTGACACGGTCACGTGTTGGGTGACATCGCCAACCGACTCGTCAATGAATTTCACACAGTCTGTCGAGGTTTTGGTTTTGGCACAACAATCGTTTGACACTGACTTATACGATGATATCGGACCTATTGGGCCAGCTGCTGCGAATCGTAATGTCATGGTTGATTCAGGACAACAGGTTAACCTCAATCACACGATTGAAAACACGGGCAACACGCCTGTCGAACTCACTGTAAGTATCCAACCATCCAACGCAAACTGGCCAATTCAAGTTTCATACGAAGATCAAACCGACAATCGTAAAGTAACGCTTTCGCTTGACGGCGGAGAGGTGAGAACAGTGCAATTCATTCTCGGTGTACCGCTGGTTGCTGAAGAAGGAGAAAGCAATAATTTTGTTATTCGAACCGAATACAACGCACAGAAATTCACCACGAATTCCACAGTATTGGTGGTCAAAGATGACCTCGCTATGGAATTACTGGGTCCTTCAAACGGGCGCGTCGATACGACCATCTCTTCGGAACTCTCTTTTGGTGAGTTCACCGTCACCAACACCGGTAATGCTGCGCTTTCGCTGAATTGGAGCAACGGACTTGCTCCAGATGGCTGGACGATTGGATTCGCTAACCCAAGCACGTACATCGAGCCGCGGGAGGAGCGAACAGTTCGCCTCGGGTTTTTGCCACCCATCAATGCCCCTTCAACAGACTCTGCCTTCGAATTAGTCGTGACTCTGTCAGGATTCAACAACGGGCGAATGATCCAATCGTCTGTACAAATCGATGTGGCTGTGTTGGATTCTGCATACGCAAATATTTCTGTAGGTGACCCACTGGTTACGCCGTTGAGTCAAGTTGTCCGTGGAGAAACTGCTGTTCAAAGCCTCGTCATTCGTAACGACGGTAACATCCCTCTTATGGGAAGTTTGGTGAGTGAAGTTCTCGATGCGGAAGGAAACATCTCATCGGAGTGGACCGCTTCATCATCTCTCTCTGAAAT
>MDTC01253124.1_pt1 | contig 18394 bp, 28 predicted proteins | sample 811181 | NCBI WGS metagenome assembly MDTC01 (sample SAMN05326644, study PRJNA326480) | marine metagenome | isolation source: seawater | place: Pacific Ocean: North | collected 2011
GCATAGCCTAACTCGCCTTCACTAAGAATAGGAAGGTCTGCCATGTTGCCTCTGCGAACTTGAATTTTGCTTATTCTTGTATCTGTCATTTTAGTTCCTCGCTATCTATATTTAGCTTTGATCGTAAAACTGTTCTACTCGCATTGCCCATTTTTGTTCCCATTCGGGGAATTCTTGTGCATCTACTTCAAACAGTTGCCATTCACAATCTCTACTACACATAAAGATAGCTATGTTCTCTATTTTTGTTTCATATAATGCATTGTGTGCTAATCCATAAGCCGCACCTTGCATAAAATAATCGTCGATCCATTCTCTTTTTTTAGGTTTGTTGGTTTGTTTGAAGTCCATAATAGTAGGACGTCCTTTGTACATACCAACTAAGTCTGTAGTACCTGCATATAATCCAGGATAATACAAATTTACCTCACTGCCCCAAACTTCGTTTATGTCATCTTGTGTGTTCTTTTTTACCACTTCAGCCATCATACGACTTTGTACAGTGCTTTCTCCAGAGTACTCTTCGTTTAAAACCCATGATTCCAGTATCGCATGCATATAAGTTCCGGTGTTTGCCGCTTCTGTTACAATTTTTTGTGCTTGCTTTTCACCTACACGTTTTCTCCAGTTTGCAAGAGCAATACGTTTTTGTCTAGGTTTTGTTTTATCTAAAATAGTTGTCACAGATGGCAAAGCGCCTGACTCTGTTTCATACAGGCGTTTTCCGTTTACTTTTTTGCGTTTGATTTCTTTGTATGGGTACTTGTAATTTATAGTTATCATTCTTTAAGTATAGCACCTAAATGCTTGAATGTCTAGTAAAAAATTACCAAAAAAGTTTCCATTTAAATGTACTGTTAGTAAGTGTATTCTTCTGCTGAATAATATTGTAACCCAAGTTTTGAAAGTACTTTATAACTTGTGTCATTTCATCATCATACTTGCGGTTATCAAGTCCGCCTGTCCATACATTATAATAATCTACACTAACAGGATTTGTAGGACTTACTGTAGTAGGAGTAAATCCTAAATCAGTATTGGCAGTACCAGCGCCAATTGCTACACTCCAATTGCTTGCACTGTGTGTATAGCTGAGTACAAGGTTGTTGCTTGCGTCTTTGCTTGCAACCAACCCTGCCACTCCAGCGTCATTAATATCTGCAATAACACTATTTAAATTTGTACCTGTTGTGCCTAGTGTTATTGTTGCACCTGCAATAATTAATGTAGGTGTTCCTGTTATTGTTGGATTACTAACACTACCTGTAACTTGACTTGTTGGCGTTGCCAGTGTCATTGTTGTATCAGATATTGTAATATCATATGACCCGGTATCACTTGCAACAATTACTTTGCGCATTATGTCATGCACTTCATCAAATATTGTTAGATTGTTACGTCCGTGTATTCTAGCTTCTGTTTTGTTTAAATAAAATGTCATAATCCTAGGTCCTTTTTAGCATGTTTCTGTGCTAATGCGTCAATCTTTTTGCCTTCTTTATCTTTTGTTTGTGCGTCACTTGCTCTAGTAACATCATTACTGCGTATGTTAATAGTTTGACTTGTAGCATTGGCAACTATTGGAAGTAATTCGAGAGTTTTAAAAATACTATTTTTATCTACACTAAACCCTTGCGCTTGGAGATCAATAATAAGCTGGTCAGTGTCAATTGTATCAATACCTTCAGCATTAATTGCTGTAAGTATATTAACAATAGCACTTCTTAATTCGTCCTCATAACCTTCAATTAGTTGCTTATATCTCATTACTTGCTTTCACGAAACTGTGCTAGTGCTTCCTCTAGATCTTTACGACTTACTTCACCATTTGCATTTACTTTTGCTTGAAGATCTTCTAACATAGAATCGAAAATGTCAGCCGCTTCGGCTTTTAGTTCCCGACCTTCTGGCTCGCCTTCTGCATCTGCAGCAGCATCGTCACCTGTAAAACTGTCGTCATCAGGAGCGTCTGCATCCATGCCGTCCATGTCCATGTCGCTTGGTGCTTCTGGATCCATTGCAGGCATTTCCATATCAGTTGCAGGACCTATTCCTTGTGCTGATAAGATTGCATTTTCTACACCCTCTTTTGCAGATTTAAGTGCATCTACTAGTCCGCCTAGTGCTGAATCTACTGATGCGTTAAATGCGTCTGCTTGTTCCATTCCTAGCTCTGCTTTCATTGCATCTACTAGTGGAATAAGATCTTGTACTTGCATTTCTGCTGTGTCTTCAATCATTTTTTGCAATGCATCATTCATTTCTTGTGCCGCAATAATAACTTTTGCTTGTTCTACTGCTTCTTCGTCTGCAGCTTCAGTAACTACTTCTGTTAGTTCTGTTTGCATTGGTGCAGGTGTCCATAATTTAAGGCCTTCTGCAATCATGTGTAATCGAGTATACTCTTTTGCATCTTCGGTTACTTTCATTTTGTCTGTTGTGCTTTTGATGATGCCAGCAACTTTGTCTGCATCCATAGCACTCATATCCAACTCATATCCGTAATTTTCTTCAAGATACTTTTGGATTTTGTCGAACTTTTGTTCTATTGTATCTAAATCTTGTAAAAACATTGTTGATCTCCGTTTACATTATATTGTATTTATAGTGTTTTAAGGATTCTATGTTTGGTGGTTTTTACTTTAGCCATAGCATTGCTATATTTTGCCTCATAAACATCACGTTTCATAGCATCCTTTGTATTTTTTAGTCTGTGTTTATAACCATATGCATCTAGCAAGTTACGGTCATATTCTTCGTCTAATTTAGCAATAGCATCAGTTTTTTGTGTACTATTACTTGTTAGCAATCTTTTAACAATGCCCATAACACTTTCAAACATTGCTATTTCCTTATACAAAACTTCGTTAAGTTCTGTATCTATTATATTATAATAATTCTTTTTAAGCCCACTAATATCAAACAGTTTTGTCTCCACAAGGAAATTACCTATCTGTACTCCATTTTTTGTACGTGTAGTTGCAATTGCCATGGCAAGGTCTGCATCAGTTTTGCTTTTTTCAACTAAACTTTCTGCACTTTTTGTGGTAGTACGATCGAACTTTTCCAAAAGTATACTGTCTATTTTCATGATATTACCCTGTTAACATTTCGTGTATAAAATGTTTTTCCTTCTCTTACGTGTAAATTTAAAATACCTTTTTTACATAACTGTTTTGCCATGTATTGTTCACGTTCACTTAATTCAGCTTTGTACACTTTATCAGCAACGTGCTTTTCCAGCCACTTGCCTTCGTTAAGTGTTACAAATGTTTCTATTCCGCCACTAACTGTAAACGTTCTCATTTTAAGCCTGCCTTCTTTTTCAGATCGTCAAGTTCTTGTTGTTTATCTGCGATTTCTTTCTCTGCATCCATCTGATCATCATCTACTTCATCTGCACCACCGGTTGCAGTTTTGTTTCCTCCAGCTACAGGCTTTGTCATCTGTGTTGTGCTAGTAGTACCAGGGTTTTTACTACTAGTGGGTCTTGAGCTTGCTTGGCTCGATAGGCTTCCGCCACGGCCTGGCAGACTGTATTCATTTACATCCATGTACTTGCCCAACATATCCATAATTGTTGCATTATCATTATCATCTATTGCAGTGTCTAATTTAAGCATATCACTTAGTGGAAGTGTATCTATAATTTCACGTGCTTTGTCATCTGTTAAATTCATGTCAAACATATCTTTCATCATTGCACTGAGTGCAAGATGCATTTGATGTCCGTATTTTTCTAAACCTTCAAGTAATCTCATTTTTTATTCAACTTTGCTACCATTCTACTGGCTGGATTGAACTTTTTAGTTCTCTTAGCCTTACGTGCCATACGGGCACCTTTAATTGCTTTTGTTCTTTTAAGCGTAAAACGTTTTTTTAGATCAATTGGTGCGCTACACTGGCTGGGTTTACTTACAACTCTGCCCGCACGTTTACCAACTGTACAGCGAAACTTGCGTGTTAGTTGCTTGCCTTTGCGAGCCCACACTAATTTTGCCTCTACAACTGGACTATCTAATAATTCGGTTAAATGCATACAAAAACTCCTAATGATATTTATCTTTTTAAGGAGATACGGAGTTTAAAAATGAAATAGGTAATTAGTTCATTAATAGAACAATGATTGTGGAAAGTATACCAGCAGTCACAGTGGCGGCGGCACCCAACATTATTTTGTTGGTTGATTGGTGATTTTTAACATTTTCGTCATGCATTCTACGCATCTCACTGTGGAGATCCTTGACTGCTTTTTCTACATTATCCAGACGTGTTTCCAATCCCTTGTACCTCTCTGCACAAAGATCAACGTGGGCTTCTAAATTTGTTCGTTCCAGTTCGGACATATTTCTCGTTTTCTATAAATCAATTGCTGATGCAATCCTTTAATAGTGAGTTTGTTGCCTTTTGATATCGGAGGCTTGTGACTAACTCCGGGTTCGCCTAATTTGTGCCATGTGTTGCCTTTAGTAAGGACATTCTCGTCCTATAATAATATTTAGCATATGGTGTAATAATATTATACTAGCTTATAAATTATCGTTGCGTACAAAATATAAGTTTTTGTTTGTAGCATCTGTTGTATTAAAGGAATTACTTGCTAGTGTTGCAGTGTCGTCCAAACCTGTTGTTACAGCAACACCATTGCAGTCTTGCACTAAATGATATGTATTATCGCCTGCGTTTGCCCACGCACCTTTGTATTCTGTTGCGAATTTAATAATCCATATTGTTTGATTGCCACTAAAACCACTACCAAAACTATAGTCTGCCATGTCTTGTGTTTCACGTTTTAGTACACTACTTACAATAGGTTGAGCTCTTAGCCCTGTAAGTTGTAACAAAACATTTAAATTTTGTGATTGATTATAGCCTTTTGTATCGCCACTATTGGGGTCTGTAATTCCGCTATCTGTACAATCTGCTAAAGTATAAGCAGTAAAGTACTCTATGTCGCCTGTTAGATGTTCTCCAGGTCTTCCAGTGCCATGTACTTGTGTTGGCATCTCGATCTCCTTTATTTTAGTATTGCATCTGAAGCCGCTTTACCCATTTGATATCCAGCATATGCACCGGCACCCATTGCTACAGCAGCGGCGGCGGTTTTTGCAGTTATGCTTCTAGGTTTTTCAGCATTATGTGCGTTTCGTATTTCTAATTTTCTAGTACGTGCTAAGTCTTGTAAAAATCCAAATAGTTCACTTCTACGTGCATTTGTTCTATAAAATTGCAACAAACGTGTTACTACAAGTGATCGTTGTGTTTCATTTAACTTTGGCCAATCCTGTGCAAGCCTTCTTGCACTACGATATCCACTAGTTGTTATCATAAATTTTCTCTCTACATCCTGTAGAGTCATTCTTGCTACACTAGGGCTAAGACGGTTCATTTTCATACCATTTAAAAATGCTTTGATTTTTTGTTCTGGAAAGTTAAGTTTTCCAAGTAGTGCATCATCACTACGTCCGCCTGCTAAGTTATCAGCATTTCCACTGCTTAACAAGTGCATAGTCATATATAAGTCTGTGCCGTTTTGTCTGTAACCTTTAAAGTTACTGTACATCATAGTACGGTTTGCATATTTAATTGCAACAACACTGAATTTATATTCGTTATATAAAATGTATAGCGTCATTAAATCAATAAATGCATGATCAGCAATTTGTCTCGCATTGTGATTACGTACTTGCTGACGTGTTCTGTACTCTCGACTTTCGTTTAGATCTTTTACAAAACTAAACTTTTCCTTATGTGGCTCCATTGTGTGTCCACCTTCTATTGCGGCCCATTGTGTTCTAGTGTATTTTTGTTCCATGCTAATATTTATCCTTACTTCGTTTTGTTAAGATTAGCTGCACTAAAGCCACTGCGATTAACTAACTTGGCATCGCCTTTGCCTATTACATAACCTTCGCCACCACGCTCGCCGTCCAAGTATGCTTCTACATCTGCATCCTGGTTGTCTAATTGTTTAATAACATCATTTTTTGCTTGCATAATACTTGACACAATATCCCACATACCCTGAAAAGCAACTGCTTCGCTTGCAATGTGTTGTTTAATGCGTTCTTGTTTTACACCACTAACTTTACTGCCTGTAAGCCAATCCACAAACTCTTTTGCTAGATTGTCTAAACTACGTGTTTTAGTTTTAAAGTTAACATATGCATAAAATATGTCAGACATGTCTTTTAGTTTTAATGCTGTTAGTGTATTGGGGTCTAATATCTTGTCTATGTTGCTACCGTGTTTTTGTAACAAACTTTCTGCCTTTGCAAAAATACTTCTGTCAATTTTAGGAGGCTGTTGTGCAGTTACAGGAGGCATTACTAACAATGCACCTTCGTTAAGCATTTTTGCATCTGCTACTTCTCTACTACCGTCTAAGCCCAGCATATAATGTACAACAACACCTGCTGTACTACGTGCAATACGCTTGCCTATATCACTTTCAGTTTTAACACGGTACATTACCTTTTGTGGTTGGAATACAAAGTCCCCTTCGTCTACTTGTGGTGTTTTATAGTATAGTAAATCGCCCCACATATAACCACGAAAATTATCTGGTACTGCACTTTCGAATACTTTAAAAACATTACCCATGTTTTGAATAAATGCTTTACGTCCTTCATCTGGATTGCCATCTCCACGGCCACCCAACATGTTCATTAGCCCTTGTGCGCTTTTGGTCATGCCATCATATTTTTTAGCACTAAAGCCTGCTTTGTCTGTTAACACAAATTCGCCACGTTCGTCTCTACCAAAAATTACTGCTGGAGAACCGTCCCACTTAACAGTAATACTTTTAGGATTGCTTTCCATTTGCTCTAGTGTATCTAGTGCTTTACGTGCGCCTTTACTACCACCAAAGATAACCATATCCTCTAAATGCTGGATACGTGCTTCAGCTCTTTCATGCAAGGGCTTTTTATTTTCTGTAATTAGTTCACGAAATCTCATCAGGTATACCCATCTTTTGTATTACATCATTACGCTTAAAATTATCAATGATTTTTGCTACTAGTTCTTTACTATAATTTTTTTGTACGGCTGTCAATAGTGTTTCAAAACTATCCATATCAGCAGGACTGCTTAACTGTAGTTTTTTAGCAATTTCAGCATCATTATAATATGGACCGTCGATTATTTCATTATTGTTTTTCTTTGTATAACCTTCGCCGTTCTTTTTAGGAACAGGTGTACGACGAACACGTACTAGACCATTTGAACTCCACATCCAGCGTTCCATTTCCATTGGACGACCATCCTCAGTTTTCTCATCACTTGCAACCACGTTTAATCTGCCCGCAATACTGGCAATCATGATGTTACGATAAACACCTTTATACTTGCTGTCTTTTTCATGTGGTGAATGGTAATAGGTTTTCATCCATTCAGGATTGCCAGGCATAAAGTCTACCTGTACAAATCCAGTACGTCCTTCAGGTACGCCCTTATCTTTTCCAGTACGTGGATCAATATAAGTGCGTTTTGGATCATAATTTTGAATTTTAATTTTAGTGATGAATACACTGGTTTTTGCATAATATAAAATCAAAGGATGGTTTTTTAACTTTTCACCAAACTCAGTAATTTTCTCTGGGGGGATATCAATCGCAACATCAATGTCACCACTAAACTGTTTTTTGCCAACACTGCCAAGTGCCTGTTTGTACAGATCAACACCCAACTCTTTGGAAAGCGGTTTTAGTGTGGCTTCTAGTTCTTCAATATGGATTGGTCCAACACCCGGTGCTGAACCACTTTCACGTAAGTTACGTCCTTTAATCCTAGGCTTGCGTGGTCCTCGATGTTTTTTCTTATCAGGGTTTACGCCCAGTATGTCTTTTACTTTCATTAGCCTTCCTAATTCCTCTTGTAAACTTATTAGGGTCTTGCGTTCTTATGCTGTTAATCAAACGCTTGATAAGATCATTACTTTGCTCGTCGTCATAAGTCTCATTAATAAGACGTATTAAATTACTAGCACTAGCAATAACATTGCTTGCAGTATTTTCGACTAGGTACTTGCGATCATGCTGATCGCCAATACTGTTAATCTCTTCTAGGATAGATCTTGTGCGTTTTTTCATAATCTTGCCCTTTTGTTAATGGTATTTAGCTTAATATGATAATTAGTAATGAAGGAGATAATAATGTCAGAAAGCGCAAAAAATATCCGTCTAACTATTGATAGACTCCGTGAAATAGAAGAAAACGATAGCATGGATAACTCACAGTTGAGCAAACTGATGATCTTGGCAAGAGCGGGTCTTGTACCAGAGGAAGATGTTCGATTAGTAAGAGCGGCAATGGTGACTATGGGCGCAGGAAGAATTCCAACTCCGGCACAGAGAGATGTGTTACTGAATATGCTGGGTACCCTCACTGATCTAATAACCAGTGACATGAGCATGTTTCAGAAAATAAAAACAAATATGGGAAAAGGAGACGACCAAAAAGAACCTTCAAATGAAAAATAATTATTCAGCCCGCTTTAAAATGCTACGGAGTTTATCTGTATTATGTACGGCGGATTCTACGATATTGTTTGTTTGACTTATACCAACAGCAGTTTTGGTTTCGCTCTGTCGTTTTAACTTATCATAAATTGCACTAGTGCCATTACTATTATCCTCTAACTCATCCTCATCTAAATCTGTAATACGAAGACTTTCTATGTTAAAGTTTAAGTCTAGCTTCTGTCCAACACCGCTACTGCTACGTGTTTTCATAAATTGTATTTGTGCCCTACCACGCTCACGCATAGCCCTGCTTGTAAAAATACCCACAACATTATCTGCTGTATTAATTTTACTAATACCACCACTAATATGGCTGTGATCAAATTCTACTTCATCAACACTTGCACGATTTAACTGCGATGCTGTAACAAACAATATATTTTGTTCTATTGCAAAGTTACGTAATTCTTCACTTACATATTTGTCTTTAATAAACAAGTCACTTGCACTGATCTTTTTACCTGCAGGACTCATTAAGTCCAAGTAATCAACACACATTGCATCAACTGTAACACCATGTTGTATCTGATATTCTTTCAAATATGCCTTCAAGTCATTTACATTACATCCATTTGGCAGTTGTACAACTTGTAGTTTACCTGCTTTTTTACTTTGCATACGCAATTTTAAATCAACATCATCCATGTTTTTAAACAAGTCACGTGTACTGTACCCAGTAAGCATACTGTCCATACGCATACTACACAGCTCTTCACTGAGCTCTAAACTAACATATACAACATTAAAGCCTGCTAGTACCCAATTTAGTGCAATGTTTTGCATAAACAAACTTTTACCACTACCACTACCACCTGCAAAAATGTTAAGCTCGCCTGTGTTAAAGCCGCCATATAAAAACTTATCAAATGTTTTCCAGCCTGTACTAATACCACCTTTTTGTTCTTTAATAATTTGCAGTCTTGCGGCAGGATCTAACCAATAATCTGTACCCAATTCCTTTGCAAGTCCAATTTGCACTGCATCTTTTACAAGTTTTTCTACACTACCATACTCGCCTTTTTCAAGTTTGTCTGTACTTGCCAAGATTGCTTTTTCCAATCCTTTGTGTCTACAAAACTTCTCAAACTCATCAAGGAACCAGTCCTGATGTGCCGCTGTTGTATCACGTAAATCCTGTAGATCTACGTTACCTTTTACCTTCATTTGCTCTAGTGTAGGCATCTCGCCATAGCCTTCTACATGCTCTTGCATAAACCGCACTGCACTACGCAAACTTCTATCAAAATATTCTGCATTTAAAATTGCATTACAGCGAACAAATAACTCTCTGTCTGCTTGTAAAAATTCCAAATACAGTTTTTGTAATTCTAAATTATAATCTTCTGCCAACTTCTATTTCGCCTTTTAACTTAGCCTCAACATACTCACTCGCTGTATATTTTGTTTGTTTTAATTGTTGATGTGTTCCATTTACTGTCATATAATGTTCCACTATTATACACGCTTTCATCCAAATAAGCGAGCCAAAATCGCTACGTGTTGGAATCCATGCAAATTGTTCGTGTGTTCTGTATTCTATATCAGTATATGCACTTATGGGTTTCACATCATAATCCGCATCATACCATATTGGTTCGTAGTTTTTGTTTGATCCTGGCACATAATTGAATCTACCTCGTTGCTTCATTTACAATAACTCTTTGACATAACTTCTGCCTTTGTACTGTTGTCTACACTAAAGTCTAAAATACTCTTTACTGTAAAAAGTTTTCCATACTTTTGTACAGCATCATTTGCATCCTTAACATCAGGATCCCAGGGCGGAAAGCTGACTTTCCATCCACGTTGTATTGCTTGTTTTACTAATCCTCGGCCTGCTTGATCAGCATCTGGCAACAATATAACTTGATTACCTGTTTTTTCTATTATTTTGCTTTGTGTAAGACTCATTTTGTTACCACCAACAGCAACACCATCTACACATACTGCATCCAATTGTCCTTCTGTAACAATAGTTATCTTTTTATCTTTTGTACGATCCAATCCAAACACAAAGTGATTGGGTTGTTGCACATAGTATTTGGGTGTTTCTTTGTTGGGAACATTTCCAATCCAACGTGCAGTGTAACCAACTATTTTGCCTTTGTGACGAAACGGCAATATAATTCTATTACGGAAGTGACTAAATGTACTATAGTGCCAGTCTGTCCAGTTGTCAAGTCCACGCTCTACTAAAAATTCACATGCTTTAACAAAATGTTCTACATTTTTATTATCTAGCTGTTCTACAGGAAAGTTTTTTACAGGATGACTTTCGGCTGGCAATTTAATTTCCGGCCAATCTATTACAACAGGAGCATCTTCTACTTTCTTTTGCATAAGCAAATCTGCTGTATCACGCTCACGCATCAGCTCTATTTGTAGTCTGTGTATATCTGCACTGTCTGCACCAAACATATTATATAGTTTTTTAAGGCGTCCACTTAGTTGTTTACCTTCACTCCAGCCTGTACTGTAGCCACAGTTAAAGCAATTGTATCTAAACTTTTCCTCCTCAAAGAAAAAGCCGCCTCTGCCTTTGGTGTCTGGTCTGCTTTGTCCATTTGTTACACACATAGGACAATTGCCACTGGTCCAGCCAGTGTTAGTTGTTTTCCAATTTACAGGAATCAGACCACGTGTGTATTCTAGAACTACATTCATAGTACTATATTAACGTCTATATAGGATTTTGTCAACCGATCCTGTTGTTAAAGTGAATTTAAATCGTATATACATAAACATGCCGTCTATTGCATGTGCATCTGTAACAGGCTTTGTTGCTGTGCCAGTTGTGCTTGTAAGTGGTATATCAGTGTTGCCGCCACAAATATGTGGAAAACGTGCATCATAAAAATCATTGTCTGTTGGTTCTTGGCTTAATGTACCCTGAAAATTAAGTGTACCATTTGCCTTTGTACAATGAGTACTAAATGTGTTTAGTCCCTGACATAAACTACCAAATGCTGGACCTGGTATTTTACGGCTTACATATGTACGTTGTGTAGTATTTGGTGTACCTGCTACTGTTGATGTTGTAATAGCACCTGTGCTATCTACACCGCTTACTGTAATAACAAGGTCATTTCCTGTTCCAAAAGTAGGACCGTCTTCACCATTTATTTGACTTCCTTGTACTACAATTTGGTCTCCTACTTGGTATCCTTGTCCTGCATTTACGATTGATATTGTGTATCCGGGTCCGCCTCCTGGACCTCCAGTTAAACTAATTGTTACATCCAGTTCTACTTTACATCCTGTGGGCGCACCAAGTGTTTGACTACTTTGTGCTAAAGTTAGTCCACCACGGAAACTTATTCCAAATATAGCTTCAAATGTAATATCTACTGTTATTGTTGTTTCACTAAACAGGAACCAATCTCCTGTTGTTAATGCAGTGTCAAATACAAGTGCTTCTTCTGGACCTGCGTGTTTACTTCCACATGTAACTACTTCTGCAACGTAACAATGTCTGTAGTTTTCGTCAGCATACATTGCTGTAACTGTGTTATTATCGCTTGTATAAGTAAGTAGTATATTGTAGAACGCAAGATCTAAACTAGCAATATCACCAGGTTGGATACTCAGTGTAGCAACACCGTTGTCGGCATCTGTTACTCTTAAGTTTTTTGTAAAGAGAACAGAGTCTCCGTCTTTTTTGGTAACTCTTGCTTTAAGAGCTTTTTCGTGTAGTTTTACAGGACACCCGTTTACATCTCTTATAAAGAATGTAATTACAGTGTCTACCCCTTTCAACAATTTGAAAGGTTTATATGAGCTAGGAGTATTCCTAGTTGTACCAGTGCGTGTAGCAAGTACTACATCGCCACGTTGGCTGTATGTATATCCGGTGCCATTGTATGCCATTTATATATTCTCCAACAGTATTTATTAAATGATAAGTAATATTATGACAATAGGAAAACAATATCAAGAACTTTTAGACCAGTTTCCGTTCCTAACACTTGCAAGTTATGGTAATAACGAGTATGTTGGGATAATGCAAAATCAAGACAACAATGTAATTAGTATGTATGTTTACGATCAAATTAAAAGTAATGATGCAAAAAGAATATTTCTAGACTTGGGAAGTGAATGGTGGTGGGAAACTAATCGCCAAATACCAATTAATATAATTATGGGAAATCGTTTCAAGCAATTTAGAGAATCTTTAGTAACGTTTACAATTAAAGACTTTGAAGTATTACATGGGCCTACTATATGCCTTAGAGACATCATGCAAAAAAGAATAAAACGTAAAAATGTGCAGTTAATCCGTAAGGTTAACTAACAACATCTTCACATAATAAATTCATTTGTACTACTACTGCATGTGCATAAGCAATTGCATGACTCTTCTTAAAGTAATAAGAATCATCTTCTGGCTTTGTCCACACGTCTTTCATTATCGTTTGCCAGTTTTGGCTCTGTAGATGACGTTTTGCTGGACGTATAATCGCTAGTGTCGCGGCCAAATGCTCTACCGATGTAGGTTTCAATTGTTTTAATAGTTCGCTGTGCCCGTTTAGATGAAACAGCTGATCTACGAAGTCTTTGTGATCCAGTAGTTCCCATAATGGCTCCTTTTCCATTAATTTTGTCAAGTGTTCGTTATCCTTAACGTCCTTGTATAATCCTAAATTTAGAATATCTATTTTAAAAAATCCTTTGTCTTCAGCAATCTTGTGATCAATTGTTGCCATACCTGTAAAAGGATCTTTTGGCATTTTGTGAAAATATACACCAGTGTTGTGTTTTAGTATTTTGCCTTTTCTATCAATAACCGCAGTTGTATGATCAAATAGTTCTAATATACGTTTTCTATCTGCTGTATCAATATCAATATCTGTTGCTGGTATCATCCTATTGTCTCTCTTATCCAATTTACATCTTCTGGAAACAAACTTGTTTTGCGAGTCCAAAAGCCTGGATCCAGTGTATTTGCTATTTTTTGCAGTAGTTCTACAGGACATGTTTGTATAAATGCCTGTGCTTTATCACTGCTATAAATTACCCATGGGCTTATCTTGCCCAGTTCTATATGTTGTACAATTTGCTCTGCTGGTGCTCTTTCAAAGTATTCGCTCCAGTGTCGCCCAGTGTTGTTACTCCAATCTTGTGCAAGTATAACAAATCTTTCTACTGCTCTATCTGCACTTTCTGTTTTACTGTGTTCTTTTAAGTAACGATTGTAAACACTATCCTTGCTCCATGTATCTAGTTTAATCTTGTTGGTTGTTAGCCAGCGTATATAGTTTTCTGGACTTATAGCACGTATATCTAATACGTATCTACCAAATTTAACAAATGCACTATAATACTGACTGCCAGCGAAGTCTTCATACGTTTTGTTCTTCTTACTGCCCATGGCTAGTTTGTACCAGTAATTATAGGCATCATATCCTGCAACTACGTGCTTTTCTGTGCGACTAAGGGCTCTTCGCTTTCGCTCACACATGTGTACTGCAAGACTGTTTTCTCTTTTAAAAGTACGATTGCAATACTCGCATTTATACATTACTTAAAAAGTGCCTTTATATCTTTATCTGTCATACCTGTTTGTTCTGCTAGAGCTTTAAGCTCTGCTTTTGTGCTTTGTAACAATAAATCTAGTTCATCATCATTTATACTTGGATACAATTTAATTAACCAATCTGCTACTTTGTTCTTTTTTTGCCTTTTTCCTGGAGGTATCCAAGGATGATATTGACTTTTACCAATACCAACAATTTGCAAAAGTCTGTGTTGTAACTGTGGATGATGTCGCAATGTGTTAAACTGTACATTAACAAGATCATTTGTCATTGACAAATAATGATCACGTATCTGATCATGGTTACTATCACATGCACTTGTATAGCGCATCAGTATCCAAATGCCAACCTTTTTTTGTTCTTCTTCTGTAAGGCTATCCCACCAACCAACATCACGCTGATCGATAGCTCGCATCTCTTCTTTAATGCTTAGTTTATTACTCATTACCACAATCCAATTGTTTTACCGTTACCTACTATTATAAAGCAACATGTTAAAATATGCAAGACAATCCAGAAGGTTCTAAACCACAATGCTTTGTGAACATCGTCCTGTGTAATTGGCAAAAACTCTGGTTTATCATCATCATTGATACCCACAGGCATGCCAACAGTTCTACTCCATAATCTTAACCAACGTCTTTGTCCGCTCATCCGTACATCCAATTATATACTGCTCTTATACTTAATAATAGATACATCATTTCCATTAATGCTCTAGGTGTGTCTTTGTCTTTCCAACCAAAATAAACCCAAATACTACAACTAATACATCCTAATGCCCAACCAATCCATTGTGTTTCAACATCAGCACTGCTTAAAATAAAAGTTGCAATAATAGCAATTATAAATCCTGTCCAACGCCAGCCATCTATATTTTTATAAAATCGTATTTTCATTTATTATCTTCTTTACTTTCCAGGGTGTAAAGCAAACAGATCCCAAACTTACATGATCAGCACCTGCATCTATATACACTTTTGCATCTTTAGGTGTTGTTACTCCTCCTCCTGCAACAACTTCTACATGTGAATATTTTGTTTTTATATATTCTAGTAATTTTAAAGTATAAGGCACAAGTACCTTACCACTTATTCCGCCTTTGTCTGTGGGTAATGTATTGCTTGCATGTATCTGAGTATAGCCCATGTCTACAATTCTATCTATTAATTCTTCTGTACTGTTGGGAGGTATTTTAACAATACAGTATTGTCCACGCATCTTATTGGGAAACTTATCGAATCCTGGCCAGTCCATTGTAGCATTACATGCATCTATATTAGGACAACTTATATTAAGTTCTATATTCCTTTCAGGACCTACAGCCATTAATATCTTTTCCCAGTCATCCGGTTCCAGTGCCGCAACACTTAACAAATTGTTGTAATTTGTTTTCAACATACCTGCTAATAGTCCTGGATTGCGTAAACCTAACTTGTTACGCCAACTATAACCAGCATCTGTTTTTACATATCTTAATGTTTTTATAATTTGTGTGAGTCTGCCTTTGCGTGGCAAAACTGTAAATGTTCCATGTACACTTAAACTGTTTTTAAAATGTAAATAGTTTCCAAATGGTGCTGATATAAAAAACATGTTTACCTACCATAAATGATATGTATCTAGTACGTCAGGTATTTTACTTGTTTCTTTAACAAAAAAAGCACAGTTGCTTTCATCTTTTCCGTCCAGCGGCACTGCAAGTAAATGTCCGTATTTTAATTTAGGAAAGTGCCATTTCACTTCCTGAAATACATTTGTAATTTCCACTTCCTGAAACTTAGGAAGGAAGCCTGAAATAGGATTAAATGTAAAAGCATGAAATCCTCTGTCATTTAAACTTGTAATAGGAACCACTTCGGGCTCTCCTACATCAGGTTCACAAATAATTAAACTCCAATCCAGCGGCATCTTGACCATATTATTGCCTATTTTTAAAACTGCGGCTGGTGCATTAAATATTTCTAAAAAAACCAAAGGCACAAAAAAGTAGTCTGCTTCATTTTTGTTACTGTAGTCTAATATGCAATATCTTATGTCATCTATTTCTTCTGGCACATAGTCCAGTTCATAACTTTTGTTGTCTACTGTTAATATTTTCATCTATATTTCACTTTATCTATTGTAAAGGGGTATTGTGCTTCTTTATAGAACTTTTTGCGTTGCGTTAAATGACGTTTGCTAAACTTTGCACTGCTCGTTACGTCCCATATCTGTACACTGTCTTTATCTTGTGCTTTTCGTATACCACGTCCTATGGACTGGATAACTCTAACAAACGACTTCCCAGGCTCAACCAATACAAGATTAAATATACGTGGAATATTAATGCCAACGGCAGCCACACCATAGGTTGCGACAATAATTTTATTATGCGCTTCGCTGACTTCATCATATTCTTCTTTTCTATCCTTGCTCTTCATTGATCCACTGATAAACACTGTTTCTTCTGACAGTCTTTCCAATAAACCTTCGCCTGCTTTTATTCTGTCTACTAATACAAGTGTATTACCACTAGCACTAATATTACTTATTAGTCCTGCCATATAATCCAAGCGTTTTTTGTCTGTTGTAAGATATGTAAGCTCTTCTTGATAGTTACTGTACTCCGCTGTTTCTTGTAATTGAATAACATTCACATCACATTGTGCCAGGACCCCCATGTCCTGTAACTCAGCAGCGGCCAGTTTGTTTACAACTTGCCCTAGCGTTATTGTAAGTCCAATTTTGTCAGCATCTTCTTTGGGAATCGTTCCTGTAAGACCCCAACGTATTGGAATATTTGCAAAGGCACCTGTAAGTAGTTTTTTAAGGACATCTGCTTTTGCTTGATGCACCTCATCTACAATCACACACTGTACATCTTCAGCAAACTCTACAATACTAAGATCGCTGTCGCCATTACGGAAACGTTTTTCCATACTGTTTAAACTTTGCCAAGTACAAATAGTGTGTGTTTTACCAAACTCTTTTCTGTCTCCAAAGTATACACCTACATCTAATCCAAGATTAATATAGTCTGCTTCTGTTTGTATAACAAGATCTTTGTTTGGTACAATTACAATACTACGCCCATAGGGCTCTATTAGATTACTCAATGCGGCAGTTATTAATGTTTTACCTGCGCCTGTTGCAATCTCCTGTAAGCATTGTGGATTTTCCAAAAACTGATTAATAATTTCCACTTGATAGTCACGCAATACAACAGGCTCGCCTTGTACAGGATGTCCTTTGGGCCATACTTTGTGACTAAAATGTGTTTCAGTTATGTTGGGAAATTCTAGTTTTATCGCTTGTCTGCGATCTTCAATATCTACTTCATATCCTTCATCAAGTAGAACTGGTAATATATCTTCTAATAAATTTGTATAGGTTGTGCCGCCTATATTAAAATAGTTTACTTTGCCGTCCCATCTACCCAACTTAAATGCTGGTACATGATATGCATACGGCAACATAAAACTAAATTTGTTCGCAAGTTTCTTTCTGGTCTCTAAGTCCAGACCTTCTATTTTACAATTTACTTCATCTTTTAGTATAATTTTTGCCATGCTACCAATATAACTGTTAAATTTAACAAAGTCAATCTTCTTAGATAAGGTTGGGGGGACCGTTACCAGTCCCCCCGTTTTTAATAGATTAGCTGGAGTGAGAGTGACTTAGACAGAGGAGACGCTAACCTATTAAACTCTTCGCATGCATGTTGACTCTACGTATGCTTTCCATTTTGCAGGGTTCATCTTTTTAAGATCTGCAATTTTTGTTACCATACGTAAGCTCAGCTCACGCAGTCGATTGCGATTTGTGTAAATGTAATCAAGCAACATCTGTTGCTCTTTTTTGTCGAAGCCATACTCATCAAGCATACCATCTCCAACAATTTGTTTACACCGCAAAAACTTTTCACGCATTGTATCCATTGTCAAGTCTAAGTAGTGACATCTGGACATAATTGCACCTAAGTGATCTGCAATCTTACCACGGGCCTTTTCAAATTTAAGGTTTGTAATAAAGATAACTGATCCTTTGAATTCAAAATCATCTGGAATACCTTCCTGACGTAATACACGGCTTTCTGATTTCCAACTAATCTTACGCTTTTTACCACTATCAAGAGCAGCTTTAAGTAAGTTTAGCGAAGTCTCATCATACAATACTGTATCACAATCATCTAGTACCAGTACTGAACCTTTTTCAGCATATTCATAAAGTAGTTTGTACAAGCCAATTGCACTTGCGGCACCTTTTTCCATGCCGTACTTTTCTTTACCATTGGTAAGTTTTGTAGCAACGTTAGCTTCGTCAAGCACTTGCTCAACACCAAAACTTTTACCA
>MDTC01233948.1_pt1 | contig 18391 bp, 11 predicted proteins | sample 811181 | NCBI WGS metagenome assembly MDTC01 (sample SAMN05326644, study PRJNA326480) | marine metagenome | isolation source: seawater | place: Pacific Ocean: North | collected 2011
GAATCTCCACCACCTGCGAAAACTGAAATGTTTCCTGTTTTATTCCAGTTTGTTCCATCCCATTTGTATGTGTCAACATACCCTTTTTTAAAAGCAGCTGCTGCTATTACATTTCCATCTCCTGAAATATGAATTCCTCTATAACTACTTTCATCTCCACCAGAAGATCCATCCATTGCAGATCCTACTTGATTCCAACTAGTTCCATCCCAATCAAAAGCTCGAACCTCCCCTCTATTACTATCATGTAAATGAGCACCTACTGCAATTCTTTTACCATCACTAGATATAGATACAAATTCTCCAAAATTATCTCCAGAATTGGATCCATCTATATCACTTCCCAATTGATCCCATGTAGTACCATTCCAACCATAAACTTTTACTTTATTATTTGTCCAACCACCAATTACCATTGTTTCACCATCAGCAGAAATTTCTATAAACTCTCCCCAACCATTTCCTAAACTAATATCTGATCCCATCTTGGTATGTTTAGTATAAATATTTACTAAATCTTTATCTCTTCCAACATGGGTTATATCCACTGGAACATCTTCATCCGTATTTACAGTCTTATCATCCGCTTCAGGAGGGTCATTGACTGGATTAACAACAATTGATACAATAGCAGAGGCACTATCATTAACTCCGTCATTAACTTTAAAAGTTAAAGCATCATTTCCGTTGTATTCAGGCTCTGGGCTATAGGTTAATGCATTTCCTGTTAACGTTTTTGGCAAATCTGTTGCAGCAATTGCTGTTCCACCCTCCTTTAAAATTCCATTTTTTGGAAGTGCTGTAACTATATATGTTAATGGTTGACTCTCAGGGTCTGATCCTGTTAAAGTTATTGGAGCATCAATAGTATCTTCATTTGTAGTTATAGTTTGTGCATTAGCTACTGGAGGATCATCTACTGCTCCAATATTAATAGAAACAGTAGCAATATTACTATCATCACAAGGTCCAACATATGCTTCAACTGTTAAATCAGCATCTATTGCAGAAGGTCCTCCTCCTCCATTTTGATTCCCAATTAGCAAGTTAAAACCTGCTAAACAATCGTAACTAAAACTACTGACTAATTTCCAATCAGCAACAGTGGAATCCATAAAAGGGAGGGCATCCTCACGAGTTCCATTTTTTGTGTCTACCATTAACTTAATCGTTCCAGAAGTTATTTCTAGTTTAGGATTTCCTTGCCCGCTCCAAGGAGTCCACATACCACCAGAAGTGACAAATCTTCCACTACCATTAAATTCAGTGGTATTTGCTCCCGCTCCACTATCCCAATGCTTTTGCTGGAAATTTAAAAGATTTACTCCATCAATATCAAATTGCAGACCATCATCAAAACTAGTTACATCTAATTTTACCTCACAACTTTCAAAAATATTTCCAGGACCAAGAGTTAATTTTATATCAACATTTTTCTTAAACACCTCTGAACCATTTCCATTTCCTTTTATCTTTTGAGCAGGAATGATCATTGGATATGTTTTTGAAGCAGAAACATTAAAATCTCCTGTTACTTCAAGTTTTGATGTATTATTTTGATTTGTAACACTACAGGAGTTTACAAAGAAATTAAAGGAATCGTTTCCAGTATAGTTTACACCTGGAACATAGTTAACATCTGGTGAGGTTAATACTTTTGGAAGATCTGAATTAAGTATTTTATTTCCACCTTCTTTTAAAATTCCATTTGATGGTAAAGAACTGATTTTGTATGTTAACTTATCTCCATCTATATCATTTGCAACAAGAGTAATATCTATAGGTTTCTCCTCTTCCGTATTTACAGATTGATTATCGGCGGTAGGCTTATCATTACCTGGATTAACAGTAATTGAAATCGTAGCATCAGATGAGCTATCAACTGTACCATCATTGACTTTAAAAGCATATGAGTCTGCTCCATTATAATTGATTTGTGGAATATAAGTAGCTTTATCTGAAGATAAAGTTTTTGGAAGATCACCACTACCTATTTCGGTTCCATTATCCTTTAAAATTCCTTTAGAAGGAAGCGTTATAATAATATAAGTTAACGAATCCCCATCAGGATCAGTTCCTGTATGAGTAATTTCTTTTTCGGTATCCTCATCAGCATCAACTGATTGTGCAGTTGGTGATGGAATATCATTTGTATTTCCTACATTAATTGTAACTGTAGCCTGGTTACTTACAGCAGGAGTAGATTCATCATCTTTCGCAGTGAACTTAAAAGTATCATTACCTGAAAAATTTGTGTTTGGTAAATATGTAAGTGCTCCAGATATATCTCCAGCAGCTGTAATTTCCGTTCCACCATCTTTTAATTTACCATTAGTTGGTAAAACAGCAATAGTATATGTTAAATTGGTGTCACCAGGATCAGGATCTAATGCAACTAATGTTATTGTTCCTGTCTCCGTTTCTTCGTTTGTTGATAATGTTTGGTCTTGAGCAACAGGAGGATCATTATCCGTATTATTTACCGTCAGGGAAATTGTAGCTGCATCAATACTATTTTCAACATCGGTGGAATTATCATCATTTACTCCTTTATCTCTAGCTTTAAATTTGAATGAATCTGAACCAGCAAAATTAGAATTTGGAGTATAAGTTACTTTTGCAATTCCAGAAAGAATAACTAAAGTAGATCCTCTTTTTATTTCATATTCTTCTCCAGATGCCATAATATCAGCACTAAGAGATAATTTTGTATTACTATCAACTGCTTTTATATCAGCATAAGTATTATCTGTTTTATTAATAAGAAAATCACCAGGAATAACTGTGCTTGTAAAGTTTTTAGAACTATCCTCTAGCTTATCAGTATTAGCTGAAGTTGTTGTTCCTGAATCTTTAGTTAGTAATGTAATAGCAGAATTACCATTATTTTTATCTTTCAAGATTCCATTAGATGGTAATGAATAAATTAAAAAATTTAAATTGGTGTCAGCGTTATCTACATCTGTTCCAGCAAGATCAATATCTTTAGCAACATCTTCATCAGTTGTTAAAGATTGTCCTGTTGCAACAGGAGGATCATTATCAGGAATTATTGTTAAAGTTACCGTAGCGGGTACACTACTGGCTTTAGTGTCATGAACTATAAACTTAAATGAATCATTAACCACTACATCAGAATTACTGTTATACTTTACCTTATTTGCAGTTAAAGTATGGGGAATATCAGAAGATGAAATTTCTGTACCACCCTCAAAAAGTTTAGCAGTATTTAGCTCAGTGATTATATATACTAAATCTGCATCATTTCCATCACTATCTGTTCCTGTTAAAGTAATTTCTTCAGTAGAAGTTACCTGCTCATACAATGTAAAAGACACATCTTGTGAATTAGCTACGGGAATAATTTGAGGCTGAAATAATTTGTAGGCCCTTACATGGCCTGAATTTGTTCCATTACCATCATTTTCATCAGCACCAATAGCTAATACTGATCCATCCCCACTTAAAAATACTCTTTGTCCCTTAGACTCATTATTACTTCCCGTACTTTGATCTTCATCTGCTTCTCCATCAAAATCATAACTTGCGGGAGATTGAACCCAACTAGTAGAAGCTGAATCGTAATTAAAAACCCGAACTCTACCTTTATTTAAATAGCTTCCTGAACTGCTTCCAGAATTAGCATCATGGCCTGGTCCCATTACAGCAAGAGTATTTCCCTCATTATCTAATGATAAGTGAGCTCCAAAATAATCATACTTATCTGAACCTATTAGATCTGATCCAAGTGCTGAATATGTTGAACCATCCCACTTATAAATACTAACCTTTCCAACAAATTCACTTCCAGATCCTGATACTCTATGGTAGGGCGCTCCAACAGCAACAATTAATCCATCACTACTTAAATCTACAGCAGCTCCAAATTTTTCAGCAGATTTGTCACCCAATAAGGTTGCTTTCACATCCCACTCTGTATTGGCTGAATCATATTCAAATATTTTAACTTGACCTTTATTGTTGGATGAATAATCATGAGCACCAACTGCCATAATATTTCCATTAGCACTCAAAGAAAGTCCCCAACTTAAATTATCTCCACTTTCACCATACAAAGCAGTCTCATTTCCAAGGGAGTTCCAGTTAGTACCATCATAACGATAAACTACAACTCTACCCGAATTGGTTCCGCCAGATCTATCAAACCAAATATCGCTAACAGCTAAAGTTTTTCCATCACTACTAAGCCTAACATCATTTCCAAATTGCTCTGAGACAGCTTTGTTTGAACCAGATGAAACAATAGTTGGAGTTATTGTACTTATTATATCCCAAGTAGTAGTTGCTGAATTATATTGATATACTTTAACTTGTCCTGCATTTGAATTTGCAGTATCATTATAAGGAATTCCTATAGCTAGTATTGTACCATCACCACTTAAAGAAATACTTGATCCAAAATAATCTTGATCAGTAGTTCCATCAATATCGTCTCCCAATTTTGACCAGCCACCACCAGATATTTTCTGAAAGACCCTTACACTTCCTTTATCAGAGTCTGTTGTGCCAGCATCATTAAATGGAGCACCTACTGCCATTATAGTTCCATCTTCATTTAAAGAAACAGCACGTCCAAAATTATCTCCTGCTGCTTCTCCATCAATTTCAACATCAATCAATGTAGGTGGATTAAGATATTCATCAAATATTTTAATAGTTACTGTTTTAGTATTACTATCTCCATCAGAATCTGTTACCTTATATGTGAAAGAATTAGTTCCAGAAAAAATGTATTTATGATTTTCATTAGAGTGAGGAACAAATGTTACCGAATTGCCTGACAATGAACCTCCCGCAGTAACAATAGCATCACTATTATTAGGATCTTTTAATGTTCCATGTGAAGGTAAAGTAACTATTGTATAGGTTAATGCATTAAACTCTGCATCTGAGCCAACTAAGTGGATTAGTCCATCTGTATCCTTAAAATGAGCAACAGACACGTCTGATGCAATAGGCTTAGTCTGAGAAAAAACTAATCCAGAAAATAAAAAAAGTAAAGAAAAAAGTATTTTTCTCATACTATAAATATAATATTCATTCTTTAATCTCTACCAACAAATAGAATAAGAAAAAGCTATTTTTTTGAAAATTCCATTATTTTTTCAAATTCTAATTGAAAAAAACCATTTTTTTCACTAGACATTTGATAAATCATAGCTTTAGAAATATCATTAGCATGAATGGATTTATACTTAGCTAAACCTCCAAAAAGTAAGGGGCTTATAATAGAAAATATAGATTTTGCTATTTTTTCACCAATTCTACTTTCTTTTCTATTACCTAATATAATTCCAGGTTTCATTATACTTATATGATCAAAAGATAATTTAAATATTTCATCTTCTAATTTTCCCTTTGTTCTAGGGTATAATAAATTAGAATTAGAATTTGATCCGACAGAAGATACTATAGAAATTCTTTTTACTCCCCAATCACAAGCAATTCTAGCTAGATTTAAACAATAGTGATAATCAACTTTCTCAAAATTTTTTGCACTTCCAGCTTTCTTTCTAGTTGTTCCTAGTGCAATATAAAGGTGATCTATTTCCTTTAAAATATTTTCATTTTCTAGATTTTCAAAATCTACTATAACATTAGAAACATTATGTTTTGAAAATTTAATTTCTCTTCTAGAAATAGAAATAACTTTTGAATATAATTCTGATAAATTTTTTACTAGATAAGACCCCACTAAGCCAGAAGATCCAGCAACACATGGAATTTTTTTTTCATCTATCATTACATAATAAAATTATATAATAATCCTGCTATAATTGCTCCAGAAAAAGGTCCAAAAATAGGAATCCAACTATAAGACCAATCAGCATTTTTATTTTTTCTAGGTAGAAGTGAATAAACTAGTCTAGGTCCGAAATCTCTAGCTGGATTAATAGCAAAGCCTGTTGTTCCACCTAATGTCATTCCAATAACCCAAACTAAAATACCTACAGGAAGCGCAGCTAAAGCTCCTAATCCAAAATTAACAACCTCACCTTGGATCTCTAAATTTGGTTCTACTATATAAAAAATTCCAAAAACTAAAATAAATGTTGCAACAGCTTCACTGAAAAAATTATTCTTATAATTCTTAATTGCAGGTCCTGTACAAAAAGATCCCCTTACAGTATCTTCATTATCAGTTGCTCTATAGTGATCTATGTAAACCAAATATGCCAACCAACTTCCAAAAATTGCTCCTAAAAGTTGAATAAATATATAGGTTGGAACTAGAGACCAAGAAAATTTACCTATAGTGGCTAAACCAATTGTAACGGCAGGATTTAAATGTGCACCACTAAATTGGCCAGTAATAAATACGGCAACAAATACTGAAAGTCCCCAGGCCATACTTACTAAAACCCAATTGGAATTCTCACTTCCAATAGTATTTTTTAAACTTGTATTTGCATTTACTCCAACACCAAGTAACATTAATATTGTTGTACCAATAAATTCAGCTAAAAAAGAGTCCATAATTATAATTTATATTAGTTATTTATTTTATAAAAATATTGGAATATTATTGAATTTTATCAATTCTTAAATTCCAATTATTAATAATTTTTTCATTATCACTATCCTTCTCTGGTAAAAATTCATGATCAATTTCCCATATATTTTTAAGCTCATCTAAAGATGACCAAAAACCAGAAGCTAATCCAGATAAAAAAGCAACACCTAGAGCAGTTGTTTCTGTCAATTTAGGCCTTATTACATTAGCATTTAATAGGTTTGATTGAATTTGCATTAATAGATCATTATTGCTTGCTCCACCATCAACTTTTAATTTATTAAATTTTGTGCCAGAATCCTTTTCCATTTCAATAATTATTTCCCTAGAACGTAAAGCAATAGCTTCAAGAGCAGCTCTAGCAATATGACCCTTTTCAGTTCCTCTTGTTATACCCATTATTGCACCTGTAGCATTAGGATTCCAATATGGAGCTCCAAGTCCTGAAAGAGCTGAAATAAAAGTAACTCCTCCACTATCTTTAACCGTTGTAGCGAGTGCCTCTATTTCCGATGATTCCTTAATAATTTTTAACTGATCTCTTAACCATTGTACTAATGCTCCTGCTATAAAAATACTCCCCTCTAAAGCATAAACTGTTTCATCTTTAATTTTCCAAGCAATAGTTGTTAGCATTTTATTATTAGATTTTACTGCTTTATTTCCTGTATTCATCATACAAAAGCATCCTGTCCCATAGGTATTCTTAACATCACCTGGTTTAATACACATCTGACCAAATAATGCAGCTTGTTGATCACCGGCTATACCACAGATTGGAATATCAGCATCTAAAATTGACCTGTCAATTAATCCTACTTTTTGAGAACTATCTAAAACTTTAGGTAACAAATTTGTAGGAACATTTAATATTGAAAGCAATTCATTATCCCATTGTAGTAAGTGTATATTAAAAAGTAAGGTTCTACTAGCGTTGGTATAGTCAGTAACATGGTATTTTTTATTAGTTAAATTCCATATCAACCATGAATCAATTGTACCGAAAAGCAAATCCCCATTTTCAGCAGACTCACGAATTTTATTATCTGAATCTAAGATCCATTTAATTTTAGTTCCTGAAAAATATGCATCCAGAACCAATCCTGTTTTATCATAAAATATTTTTTTATAACCGCTCTTATCTAAATCTTCGCATATTGATGAGGTTCTTCTATCTTGCCAGACAATAGCATTATATACTGGTTCACCTGTATTTTTATTCCAAATTACCGTAGTTTCTCTCTGATTAGTAATTCCAATTGAATCAATTTCATCAACATTAATATTAGATTTTTTTACTACATCATGGATTGCTTTTAATTGAGTTTCCCAAATTTCTATTGGATCATGTTCTACCCAAGATTCTTTTGGAAATATTTGTGTGAATTCAAACTGTGAAATAGAAATTTGAGTTCCTTTTTTATCAAAAACAACAGCTCTTGAACTTGTCGTTCCAGCATCAATTGCTAATATATATTTTTTCATAATTCTATTTTATTCTACTATTACTTCATCAGCAAAAATCCATGATGGATTATCTGCAGCAAAATGCCAATATGGTGCTGGACCATAATTATTAGCTTTAACCCTAACAAATCTTCCTAATTTATTAACTGGTTGAGAAAAAGTTTGAATATCGTTTACTTTACTTTTTTTACTAAGTGGTTTTTTATTAATTATTGGATTCAATGTAATCCAATCTATTTTATCATTTGAAATCAAAAACTCTACATTAGGAGGGAAAAAGACAACGTGATTTGTAACCTGAAGAAAACTAGTTGAAATATTTTTAATCATTTTTTCTTCACCTAAATCAATAATTGCATCCATATCATTTCCAACAAAACCAAGCCAATTGGAGTAAAAACTACTTCCGCCTAAAGCACCATCAGTCAGTACCTGAGGATCTTCATTAGCATATTTTGTAGGCTTAGTTAATAAGGTAACTTCTTTAGACTTGGCAGAATTATCTTTAACTGCTAGTTTAAGTGCTTTTTCATAATAATATACATACTCATCAACAGTAAAACCCATTTCATTCATTAAATCAATATTATTATTTTCCGTTACATTTTTAAACCTTTTTATTCTATCAAGAACTATTTCAGGAATTACTTTTGTCCCATTATCAAAAACTGTTAATGGAAAATTTTCTGAAAAATTTTTCCTATGGGCTTCCAAAGAAGCATAATCAATAGACAATCTGGCTTTTTCAACTCTATTCGAATATCTTTTATCTTCTTTTACTTCATTGTATGCTTTATCAAATAAATCATTATAATAAACAAGTTTTTCAGGTCTCAAAAAAGATTCAAAACCTTGAGATGGATCACCATATAAAAAAAGGAAAAAATTTGTGTTTTTACTTATTTCTTCAGAAATATCGTTTATATATTCTTTTATATATTTAGAAGCATTCCCATAGTAATGATTACAAAAATCCTCTAGTAAATCATTAAAAGACAAGTCTGGATTCCATAATAATTTTGCCATTATATAACTTCTTAATTCAAATAATTCACTTGGATTTTTACTGTGTTGTTGAAAAATCCATTTTGCATTATTTTCAACAAATAAGTTGATATTTGGTTTAATTGTATTCCAGTTTGGGAAAGGAGCTAAAAAGTTTGTAAACTGAGTAGTATAATCCCATATACGTATATTATTAGTTAATTTTGACCAACCTTTTAAATCTTCATAAAAATCTACACAACCTTCTGAAATAGGTATTCTTCTATTACATTCTATAGAACAAAGAGTTATTAATACATTATCTTTTGGAATAATTGTAGTCGGTTTTCGAGTATATTGATATGCTAGAGTAGAAATTGTCTTATCCTTAAAATTATCTGCTATTTTATTTACAAATGATATCATACTTGCAGCTGGACCACCATAATCATTGTGAAGTTTTTCACATTTATCGCATTTGCAATAGGATGTATTATCATCTTGACTTACAGAAACAACATCATATTCCGGATATTTTTCAAAAAGATCTGAAACTTTATCTACAACTATATTATAAACCTCATTATTGGTTAAGCAAAGTTGAGTTGGTAATCTCTTACCATTTCTTAAAGCATAAAATTCAGGATTGGATTCATAATAAATTTCTTCCGGAACAAACCTATGAAAAGTATGAACTCTCGCTTCAGGTATATAATTTGGAAATGCACTTGTAGTTACTTTTGATTTATCAGCAAAAATTGAATCATTATAAAAAAGTCTAGAATGAACAGTTCTTGTTTTAACAGGAGGTTTATGTAAAAAATTATGTGACTTTGGAATCTTTAATGAATTTATTTTTTTATAGAAAGTATAATTACTTGACAACCATCTTACATTTAAATACTTTTCAATAAACTCATAAGTAGCAAAAAATAAAAGTTTTTTATTATTAGCAGAAATATTAACTAATGAATCTTTAAATGAAATTGAGATAAAATCCTCTTTAGAATCAGCATCTATAGATAAAACAATAGCCTTGTTATTTATAATCTGATTAGATACATTAAGTTTTAGACCAATCGTTTTATTTAGATAAACATTTAGAGAATCTGCAATATCAAAATTATTTTCATCAGAAACTATCGAGAAATTTGAGAATTCAGCTTTACTAATAATTATTTCATTATTAGTACAAGAAATTGTAAAAAATATAAGTAAAAAAAATAGTTTTCTCATTAGAATATTACTTTTTTAGATAAGATTTTATTTTTACGCTTTACTTGAACTATAACCTTATCTCCCTTTTTAATTTTTGATAAACCCTTCATGTATGACATCATATCAATAATATCAGTTTCTCCTAATTTTACAACTATATCACCCTTTTGAAAACCGGCTTTTTCGGCAGGTCTTCCACTGGAAACACCATCAATTCTCATACCTTTTCCATCAAATAAATAATCTGGGATAACACCCAAGGTAACTTTAAATCTTGGAACATCTTGACTTTCATTTTTTGTTTTTCTAAAAGACAGTTTTCCATTATCGTCTAAATCAGAGATAATTGAATATATATAATTTGAAATTAATTCCATTCCCAAATAATTAATTAAATTACTATCGTCACTAGGCTTGTGATAATCGGAATGTTGTCCAGTAAAAAAATGTAAAACTGGAATATCCTGTAAATAAAAAGAAGTATGATCGGATGGTCCGACACCAGATTCATTTTCAATTATTTTAAAATCATTATTATTTGATTTTATTGTTTGTTTAAATATTGGTGAAGTTCCTAATCCATAAATCGCTAAAGATTTTTCGGTATTTAATCTTCCTACCATATCCATATTAATCATATAATTAATAGTTTTAATATCAATTGTAGGATTTTTCACAAAATAATTAGATCCTAACAAACCTAATTCTTCTCCTGAGAAAGCAATAAATAAATAATTATTATTAACCCTGTTATTTTCTTTAAGTTTAGAAGCTAAATCTAACATTAATGCAACACCACTTGCATTATCATCAGCACCGTTATGTATTTTTATTTCTGAATCTCTATATAATGAACCTTCTCCCCCATATCCTAAATGATCGTAATGAGCACCTATTACAACAGTAGATGATGCATTATTATCCATAAATGCTAATACATTATTCCCAGTAATACTTGAATCAACGACTGAATCATTAAATTTAATTTCTTCATGAGGATTTGACTTAGGCTTAAATGTAAAGCTTTGTAAGAATTCATTATTTCCTTTTTTTATAAAATCAAGATCAGAAAATCTTTTTGAAATATAATTTGCTGCTGCTTTTTCTCCTTGAGATCCAGTTTTTCTTCCCTCTAAATTATCTGATGATAGAAATTCAACATCCTCCTTTAATTTATTTTGATATTGGTAGGGTAAACCACATGAAAATGTTATAATTAAAAATAAGATGATATAAGGCAATGGATTTCTCATAATTTGTATTTATTTTTGGCGCAAATTACAAATTTTAATTATGAAATATTTATTCATTCCACTGATTTTATTTGCTATGTTTTCTTGTAAAGAAAATTCTAATTCATTAATCTATGAAGATGAAAAAAATTTTAAATCTATCAAACAAATAACTTTCGGAGGAGATAATGCAGAAGCATATTGGAGTTTTGATGATAAAAATTTAATTTTTCAATCAAATTATGATAAATGGGGTGTTGAATGTGATCAAATGTTTTTAATGGGAGTTGATGATATTTTTGAAAATAATATTCCTAAAATGTTAAGTACAGGTAATGGAAGAACAACTTGTTCATATTTTATGCCAGACAATAAGAATTTTCTATATGCTTCAACTCATTTAGATAACTCAGAATGTCCTGAAACCCCTTTAAGAAAAAATGGTAGATATGTATGGCCAGTTTATGATAGCTATGACATATTTGTTTCTGATTTAAATGGAAATATTGTTAGTCAACTAACAAATGAAAAGGGATATGATGCTGAAGCTACTATTTCTCCGAAGGGTGATAAAATAGTTTTTACTTCAAATAGAACTGGGGATCTTGAATTATATACTATGAACCTTGATGGATCTGATGTAAAGCAAATCACAAATGTTCTAGGATATGATGGAGGTGCTTTTTTCTCACCTGATGGATCAAAAATAATTTTTCGTGCATCAAGACCTAAGACTGATGAGGAAATAGAAGAATATACTTCATTGTTAAGTGAAGGACTTGTTCAACCCACAGAAATGGAACTTTTTATTTGTAATAGTGATGGAAGTGATTTAAAACAAATTACTTTTTTAGGTAATTCAAATTGGAGTCCATTCTTTCATCCTTCAGGAGAAAAAGTTATTTTTTCATCAAATCATGAATCTATAATGGGATTCCCATTTAATATCTACATGATAGATATAGATGGTAAAAATCTTAAAAGAATCACTTATGGAAAAACATTTGATTCATTTCCAGTATTTTCAAATGATGGTAAAAGATTAGTTTTTTCATCTAATAGAAACAATGGAGGGACAAGAGATACCAATATATTTATAGCTGAGTGGAAAGATTAGATAAATCTAATTCCTTTTAAAAACTAATTTATAAGATATTTTTGCAAAATCTTCGATCTTTTTAAGCATTAAAGAAGGAAGTTCGATTTTAAAATCTGTGAAAACTATTGGAAAATTACCCTCAATACGTATTGTGTTTCCATCTTTTAAAAAAGAGGCTTCTATATTCTTATTTGTTTTTACTCCATGAAAATCTAATTCTCCTTTTAGAGTAATTTTTTTTTCTGAAATTAAAATTTGATCAGAATAAAATTTTACTTGTGGATGATTGAAAGCATCTAAAACTCTAAGGGCATTTGAATCCCTATTACTAATTCCACTATCAAAATCAGCAATATTAGCAGCTATTGCAATTCTACTATCATCTTCTTTTAATAGAAAGACACCTTTTACATTATTATTTGTTCCTATCCATTTATGAAGCAGGTGTTTTGCCTGATATTCGATTGAAGATTCATCAGAATCTAACATCCACTGAAAATTATCTTGAGAGAAAGAATCAATTAATGGAATTATTAATATTAAAAATATTAGAATATTCTTTCTCATATTAAAATTTTATGACTAAGACAGCAGTTGCATAACTTGCAAATGCAGTATAAGCCGCAGCTTTGTGGGTGTCTTTATTCCTGTCCTTAAAATGGTTAGTAGCTACCATTGCTGAAAAATGTATGGTTGCTAATATTTTGTGAGCTTTAATTGAATTAAAGCCTTGAACTTTTTTATTAATTAAAGGAGGTGGTGCAAATAATGAAAGTCCTGCTCCAGTGAAATATCCAATATTAACAATATTACCCATTGTTTTATGAGTATTACGTAAACTCTCATCACCATTATAAAGTTTACCTCCAATGATTCCTTGTGCAACCATAGAAGCTAAAGTAATATAGCCAATTACTTGGTGAGCATTAAGCATATTTTTTCTAATCCTAAGTTCTTTTTCTCTATTCTCTAAATTAAGATCTGAAATTCCTGTTTTTCTAAATAAACCATTTTTTCCCCAAAGTAAACTTTGAGTAAAAACCATTCTTTCAGGAAGCAATTCTATTTGATTTTGTTCTTCAGAAATCAAATTAAAAAGATCTTCTTTTTCCTGAGAATAATTTATTGAAATTGAAAAGAGAATAAAACTGAATAAAATCTTTTTCATATAAATTAAATTGACCAAGCTCTTCCTCCTGTTGTTTCTTGTAAATCAACACAACCTTCTTGCTCTCCTGGAATTGGCCTATAAACTAATACATTTTCACCTATATATTCTGATCCCTTAAAAGCTGTTATGGTTAATTGTCTAATAGTAGTTATAAAATTATATGAAAGTATTTCATCTGAAACACTCTTATCTGAATCATTAAACTCATTTGAAAATTTTCTGTAGGCTTTACTCCATTTACTGTGTGAATTTACATTAGTTTTTAAAAAATATATTAAGCTTTCTTCTAAATCTTTTCTATCCAAATTACTAAGGGCAGTTTTTTTAGATCTTATTAAACAATCATTCAAAAAAGAATCTAGAGATTTTTTTAATAATGTTTGCCCTCTTTTTTTAGATACATTATATATATATAGATCAATGAATTTTATAAGGTTTAAATCTTTTGAACCAGGAATTTCTTTATCAGAAGGAATTATCAAGTCTGTTAATTCAGATATAATATTTACTTGACTTGAATTAAAAAAAACAGGATTCCAGTCTAAATCATTTTTGCAACTTTGTAATAAGCTCAATACTGCAGGTGATAATGTTATAGTACCTAGACTTAATCCTAATTTTTTAATTGCTTTTCTTCTATTCATTTTAAATATTATTTTTATTTAATTCAGATACAGCATGCTTAACCGCTCTTGCTGTCAGTGCCATATAAGTTAATGAAGGATTCACATTTCCAGATGAAGTCATAGCAGAGCCATCCGTAACAAATACATTTTTAACAGAATGAATTTGATTGTATTTATTTAAAACAGATGTTTTTGGATCACGCCCCATTCTTGCTGTTCCCATTTCATGAATTCCTAATCCTAAAGAATATTTTTCATCTTTCCCTACCACATTTTTAAAACCAGCTTTTTCTAACATTTCAATAGCTTGATTTTTCATGTCCTTTCTCATTTTTAATTCATTTTCTCTAATCTTAGCATCAAATGTCACAGTTGGTAATCCCCATTTATCTTTTTTCTCATAATTTAAATACATCCTATTGTCGTGATATGGTAGAATTTCACCAAAACCTGTTAATCCCATTTTCCAGTCTCCAGGAGATAAAATCGCTTCTTTTAAATCTTTTCCATAAGAAAGCTCTGCAATAGATTGAGTCCAATCTGATCTACTAGCACCTCCTTGATAACCATATCCTCTAATAAAATCATTTTGATTAGTATTTCCACCTATATTTCTAAATTTAGGAATATAAACTCCAGTGGGTCTTCTCCCTGTATAATATTTATCCTTAAATCCATCAAATTTTCCACTAGCACCAGCTTTAAAATGATGATCCATTAAGTTATGACCTAGTTCTCCCGAATCATTTCCCATTCCATTTGGAAATCTATTAGATTTTGATTGCATTAAAATAGAAGTTGAGCCTACAGTAGAAGCACAAACAAAAATAACTTTAGCCCTATATTCATAAGTCTGTTTAGTTTCTGAATCGATTATTTTAACTCCAGTCGCTCTTTTTTTATTTTCATCATACATAATCTCGTAAACAACTGAATTAGTTCTTAAAGTCATATTTCCTGAATCTTCAGCTGCAGGAAGTGTAGATGAATTACTACTAAAATAAGCTCCAAATGGGCAACCTCTTCTACAAAGTTTTCTATATTGACATGTTACTCTTCCTCTTCCTGGTTTAGTTCCTTCTGTAATATTAGCAACTCTACCTAAAGTTAAAACTCTATCATTATATTTTTTGGACAGTGTATCTTTTAAAACTTCCTCAACACAATTCATTTCCATAGGTTTTAATAATTTACCACTAGGATACTGTGGAAGACCTAAGTTTTCTCCACTTACTCCAATATAATCTTCTACATAATCATACCATGGTGCTAAATCATTATATCTTATAGGCCAGTCAACGGCAATACCTTCTTTTGCATTTCCTTCAAAATCAAATTTTGTTAATCGGTGACTTTGTCTTCCCCAAAGTAAAGATCTTCCACCAACATGATATCCTCGAATCCAGTCAAAAGGTTTATCCTCATTATATGGATGTTTTATGTCATCAACAAATAAATGTTTTGTTGATTCTGTATTCACATATCCTGTCCTACTTTGTTTAGGTTGCTGTTTCCTAATTTCATTAGTTATTTTATCTCCATAGGGAAAATCCCATTTATCCATATTTGCAGTTGTATAATCTGAGGGATGATTTATCATTCTCCCTCTTTCTAAGACAAGAGTCTTTAAACCATTTTCACATAATTCTTTGGCTGCCCATCCTCCACTAACACCAGTTCCTATTACAATTGCATCAAAATCACTATTCATAATATAAAACAATGTTGTTTATAAAGATTCACCATACGACCAACCTTTTCTAACAGGTTCTTTTATATATTCATTCACATCTGGTCTATTTGTAATTTGCATGTTTTCAGAGTCATATTTTAAATCAGCATTAAATCTTTGAGCTAAACATCCTAATAATGCCATTTCAGTAAGACTTGCACCATAATCAAAATTTGAAAGAGGTAATGTATTATTTTTAATAGCATGAACCCATTCTTGAACTGGAGTTTCATCAACAATTCTAGGGATAGTTTTTTCAGGAGCATTTTTTAAAAATTCTTCCCATTCTGATTCAGACATTAATAGCTTAGGATTATTGGGCCTTCCTCCAGTAATTAAAGTATTTTTATCACCTACCATTATCATACCATGTCTTTGATAATCTTTCATTTTATCAACACCTAAATCTTTTAAAATATCAGGTTTTAAACCGCCTTCATACCATTTTAATGTTACGGGAGATTTATTCTCCTTCTTTTTAAATTTAAAAGTAACTTCAGATTGTTCAGAAACAAAATTATGCTCAGTCATAGGATTAGGAATTTTAACCCCAATGGAATTAGGCATACCTAAATCCAAAGCCCAAAATGGGCCATCCAAAGTATGACAAGCCCAATCTCCTAGTTGTCCATTTCCAAAATCATAAAAGCCTCTCCAAGATTTTGGTGCATATGCATTATTAAAATCTCTATATTTTGCTGGACCCAACCATAAATCCCAATCTAAATATGCAGGAATTGGATCTAATGGAGGTGGAAAGCTTTCAGGTTTAGTCCAATAATGACCTGGTCTAAAATCAAATGTTCCAATCCAAGCATGGACTTCTTTAACTTCCCCTAAAATTCCTGCATCATACCATTCTTTAATTAATCTAATACCATTGGTTGTATGACCTTGATTACCCATTTGAGAAACAATACCATAGTATTTAGCTGCTTTTTTCATTGTTCTTAACTCCCAAACATTATGTGCAAGGGGCTTTTCTACATAAACATGTTTACCTAACTCCATAGCAGCCATAGTAGCTGCAAAGTGTGTATGGTCTGGTGTACTAATAATAACTGCATCAATTTCATTATGCATTTTATCAAACATTACTCTAAAATCTTTAAATTTTCTTGCTTTTGGATACATTTTATAACCTTCTGCAGCTCGATTATCATCAACATCACACATAGCAACTATATTTTCATTCTCAACTTTACTCCAATTAGCTCTACCTCTTCCACCAACTCCAATTACTGCAAAATTTAGTTTACTATTTGGAGAGCATGAATAAAGACCTGGAATAATTAATAATCCTGTGGATAATGCAGATGTTGATTTTAAAAATGATCTTCTAGAGTTGTTTTTCATAATTTATTTTTTTACTATAGGTAAAGTTATTAATGAAGGATATTTTTTTGAATGATGAATTTTGTTATTTGCTATAAGAGAAACTGATTCATCATAATTATTACCACCTGTATTTAAGTTCCTGGCAAATCTTGGAAAGTTACTACTTGAAACTTCTATTCTAATTTGATGCCCCTTTTTAAAGTAATAACTTGTTGACATTGGAGTTAAATCTACCTTATAAACTGAATTTTTTTCCATCATAACTTCTTTATCATATCCTTCACGATATCTTACTCGTTGTATTGTTTCATCAATATTAAAAGCTCGACCATCAGGATAAACATCTATAAATTTTAAAGTAATATCTGTATCCTTGACGTCTGAGGATAAATAAATTGTTGAATTTATAAAACCCGTTACTTCAAATCCATTTTTAAGTTTATCAGTTGAATAAACTAGTACATCGTCTCTCAATTCTACTTCTTGCTGATCAAAAGATCCTCCTTTTAATGCATTTCCCATACAACAAACTCCTCCTCCAACTGATTGAACTGGATTCATAGGATCATATATAAATGAATCCGTGTCATTTTTTACTTTTCTTTTTAAAGTGGTTAATTTCCCATCTCCATTTAAAGTATTAGCATTTCCACCACTTGTAAGATAAAAATTTGTCATTTCAATATTTTCTGGCGGCCATTGTTCTGAGTTTTGCCATTTATTTGAACCCATTGTGTAATATTGAACTCTTGGAGTTTCTTCTTTAAAATCATTATTAATATTTTTTAGCATTAGATCAAAAAATGAATAAATCTGGTCATCATAATTAAGTCTAGCATCCCCAACACTTAGTTGGCCTACAATTGTGTTTTCAGTAGCTCTTTTAAAACCACAATGTAATGTGGGAGCAATTATTAAATATTGATTATCCCTTATTTTTAGATCTTTAGCATTATTTCTGACATGATTAAATAAAGCAATGTTCGGAC
>MDTC01066466.1_pt1 | contig 18390 bp, 11 predicted proteins | sample 811181 | NCBI WGS metagenome assembly MDTC01 (sample SAMN05326644, study PRJNA326480) | marine metagenome | isolation source: seawater | place: Pacific Ocean: North | collected 2011
ATGGTTTCGCTGAGCTCTATCATGGTTTTGCTGAGCTCTGTCATGGTTTCGCTGAGCTCTATCATGGTTTTGCTGAGCTCTGGCGTGGTTTTGCTGTTCTCTGGCGTGGTTTTGCTGTTCTCTGGAGAATGATCTGGAGTGCATTGATTTATATTGGGAATATTCAAAACGTGTGAAAAAGTAGGGGAGGTGTGTTCTAGGCGTGGAGGGACTCTTGGAGAGTGTCATTGGACGGTAGGGTCGAACGTAGAGTCAGCAAATGAGGGGGAGTGTTCTGTGAGCGCTTTGGCGAGGGGGAGTTTTGTTGATTGGAGGAGGTTACCAGACGGTGCTTTCGACAGATTTGGTGGGGCCTGTCAGGGTGTTCCCGCCAAGGATGTAGATATGTGCACTTTCGATGGTTGTGCTCATCAAGTATCGCGCCGTGAGCAATGAGATCCCAGAGTTCCAGCCTCTGAGGTCTGGGAGCGAACCACCGCCACCACCACAGGGAGAGCCCGGACCACATAACTCTGTTGAGCGACTTGCTGTGTTGGGATTTCCTGCTTGTCCACCAAAGATGAATAATTGATCAGCTGCGGCGGCATATCCGTATCCTGCGAAGCCTGGATTGGCTTTGGAGACGGACTTCCACGCTGTGAGTAAGCCACCGGATTGCACACGAGCACCATCAACAGAGGCTTGTGAGCCCAATCCTGGACCTGCGTAGATCCAGGTTGCCCCGCTTGCGACGCGTGTACTGGTTTGCTCGGTCACTGAGAATCCTGCGAGCTGCCAGCGACCTTGGCTGACGAGGTTCACACCTCCAGTGATCCATGCTCCCACAGTTTGGGTGCCGTTGGCATTTTCCTGGATTCTCAGGTATTCGTAGCTTCTTGAGAGTGCACCGGCCGTCGAGCGACCGAGAAGCGCGTATAGGTACCAGACGTTCGCTGTGGTTGGATCTTTACCCACACCAAGCCCCAAGCCTTCGCGTGGGAAGAGCAAGTTTGGCAACGTTTTCCATTCACCCAAATCGCCTAACAGTCTCGGTGAAGCTGTGCCTGTTGATGTGGCCCCAGTGTCGGTATATTGGACATTGGGAGCGTTGACAACGGCGAGCAGCTTCTCGTTTCCTGAGGCCAGATTGGGTGTTGGACTTCTGTAGATACGGTACTGTGCGGCACCTGGAACAGCTTGCCAAGTCAGTTGGATGTGTACCTTCCTGGTAAAGTTGGAGGGAAGTTTGACGGGCTGTGGATCTCCTGGGAGCGTCTCACCACCTGGGTTACTATCATCTGTTGGTGCCATGACAGCGGCAATACGATAGTAGTAAAGTCCATTCCCGATACCAGTCGTCTTGATGTCGAGGTTGACGTCTGTGATCTGTGGGGCTGTTTTCGGTTCGAGGATCTTCGCCCTGTACGTTTTGTTGCTCGGGCCTGAGCCATTATTTCCTCCCACGACGTAAATAAACTGCCCAACTCTTTTTGCTTGTGACAATGTTAATTTCGTCGGCAGTTTGGTCGGTAACATGCGCCATGTATCCAGATCTCCAAACTCATTGACAGAGACGGTCTCGACGGTGTCGAGTGCGCCGCTGACGTTCCCTGAGTCGCCGCCAATTGCGTAAAGGAAGCGCGCTCTGGAAGTGGGTCGTCCCGAGGTCGAAGACAATGCACGCCGGGCTGTGAGCATATCTTTATCCGCGACAAAGGACGAAATATTCAGCGAAGGTCCGGTGGTACCAAGTGCTGAAAAATCAGCATAGGTGCCATCCGGGTTGCTCACACGCAAGACACATACAGAACCTGCGACTATACCCGGAGCGACTGTGATGACGAGCTTCGTCGATGTCCTGCTCTTCAACGTCGGTGTATAGTTGGTGACAGTTCCTCCATTTCGACATCGCAATCGGAGGGTGAGTGTACCAGTTGTCGCAAAACCTGCGCCTGTGACAGTGACATCTTGGGGGTTTGAGTTGGGGATGGAGCCGGGCGTCAGATTCGCGATGCTCGGCGGTTGATTGGTTGTGATCTTGAAAGCCTTTCGCAACACACCAACAGAACCATCCGGGTTGACCGCGATGATATCGTAATCACCTGCTGGAAGCTTTGGAACAATGGCTGTTGTTTCGCCTGGGTTTACGTAGGCAACGGCAGACATCAGCGACGCCGATCCTGTCGTACTGTTGCTACTGTTGACGTATACACGTACTCCATTTTGGAAGGCTTTTTGACCTGAAGGTAACGGAGTTGTTGTGCGAAGCGTGACCGCCGTAAGTTCTTGCGCCCATCCAAACGGAGGATCAATGGAGTTTAGTGCCATTGTCGTTTGGTTTGTGATGTTGAGTCCACGTGGGAGAGTGCTGTCACAAGTTTTGCTGTCTCTCACGATGAGCTCGTAGTCACCTGGGCTGAGATTGGGTGGAATGATCGCCTTGATGATCCCTGGTCTCGTCGTTGAATAGGTGTATTGGAGTGATTGATACGCACCTGTCCCTTGTCGAATACCTACAAAGGAGATCCCACCTCCGTTGACACCTGAGAGATAGATCGTCGCTTGGAGTTGGATCCCATTATAGACGATCTCAGGATCAACAAAGAAGACGATGGGATCGCTGTATACAGTGATCGCGCGTCTTCTTGTGCTTGTACAGCCAACCCCATTTGAGACCGTTACATCGTAAACTCCGGGCTGGAACCCTGTGAATGAGACTTGTAATTGAGTGGGGCTCACATATGTGAGGCTGGCTGGTGTGAGTGTGCCGAAGGTGACTTTGGTGGACGGGGTGAAGCCCGAGCCCAAGATCACAAAGTTACCTGCTCGACCTTCGCAAAGCTCGACCGGGTTGACACTTGAGATGAGCGGTGTGGGGCCCACACTAAAGTTCGCTGTAGCTTTGCACTGTTTTGTGACTGCGTTGACAATCGCGATCTGGTAATTGCCAATGCCCGTCCCTGGAGGGACATTGATCACAATCTCACTGCAGCTCTGGATGGGGGTGAATTTACCTTGCAAGGCAACACATTTTGAGATGCTGCTGATCGTAGCAGGTTGTCCCTGAAAGGTGACTGTTGGACGCTTGCCATCGACGATAAGGAATCCTTTGCCGACGATCGTCAACTGGCCAGGGACGGAGGTGACGCAGACGACAGAAGGTTGGACCTCTGTGATCGTAAATGACTCACATGGATCGAACTTTTGGCAATTGACAAGGCAGCCGTCTGTGTTGTCTTTGTTGACATCATCACATTGCTCTGTGGGCGAAAAGACAAAGCCATCGCCACAAGAAGCCCTTTTGCACGTGTTGAGGCAGGCATCTGTATTGCTCTTGTTGCCGTCGTCACATTCTTCGAGGCTTGCTGCGACAACACCGTCACCACAGGTGGCTTTGACGCATGTGTTGAGGCAGGCATCTGTGTTTCTTTTGTTACCGTCGTCACATTCTTCGACACCTGCGCGGACAAATCCGTCACCGCAGTTGGCTTTGACACATGTGTTGAGGCAGGCGTCTGTGTTGTCTGCGTTGCCATCGTCACAATCTTCGCCAGGTTGTAGGACCCCATCTCCACAGGATGGCAGTGTACAGGTGTTTTTACACTGGTCATCGTTGTTTTGATTGCCGTCGTCGCAAAGCTCTACACCTTTTTGAAGGACACCATCGCCACAGCGTGCTTTGACACAAGTGCTGAGACAGGCGTCGCTGTCATTTTTGTTGCCATCATCACATTCTTCGTTTGCCTGGACGATTCCGTCGCCACAAACGGGCTTTTTACATTGGCTTGTGCACTGATCGTCGTCTTTTGTGTTGCCGTCGTCACACTCTTCGACGCCACGACGGACGATACCATCGCCACAAGTTGCGAGTTTACATGTGTTTTGGCAGGTGTCGGTGTTGTCTCTGTTGCCATCATCACACTCTTCCGTACCGGCTTGGACGAAGCCGTCACCGCACGTGGCTTTGACGCATGTGTTGAGGCAGGCATCTGTGTTGTTTTTGTTGCCGTCATCACATTCTTCACCGGGCTGAACGACGCCATCACCACACGTGGAGAGTGTACACGTTTTGGTGCAACCGTCCTGATCGTCTTGGTTACCGTCATCACAAAGCTCTACGCCTTTTTGGACGAGACCATCGCCGCAGCTCGCCTTTTTGCATGTATCGAGACAGGCATCGGCGTTGTTTTTGTTGCCGTCATCGCATTCTTCGCCAGTTTGAACGATTCCATCACCACATGTTCCCTTGATACAAGTATCAGTGCAACCATCAGTGTTGTTGGTGTTGCCGTCGTCACACTCTTCGCCGGCCTGAACGACGCCATCACCACACGTGGGGAGGGCACACTTGGAGGTGCAAGTATCGTTGTCGTCTTTGTTGCCGTCGTCGCAGGCTTCTACTCCTCTTTGGATCGCTCCATCACCACAGACGGCGACTTTACATGTGTTTGTGCAAGCATCGTTGTTATCGCGATTCCCGTCATCACACTCTTCTTTGCCCTTTTGGACAAAGCCATCGCCACAAGTGGGTGTTAAGCAAGTGTTGAGGCATTCGTCGTTGTTGTTGGTGTTTCCGTCATCACATTCTTCACCGGGCTGGACGATCCCATCACCACACGTGGGGAGGGCGCACTTGGAGGTACAAGTGTCGTTGTCCTCCTTGTTGCCGTCGTCGCAGGCCTCTACTTTTTTCTGAAGGAAACCATCGCCACACGTCGCGACCTTGCATTGTGTCGTACACGTGTCGTTGTTATCGAAGTTTCCGTCATCACATTCTTCTGTTTCGTGTAGGATTCCATCTCCACAGACAGGCTCGCCGCAAGAGCAGCCGTGCATGACCATAAAGATGATCCCGACGAATACAAAGAGTATTCGTTTCATGTTTGTCCTCCTCTAATGAGCACTACAAGCTGCCAAATGAGTCTGCACACACAGACTCATTTGGCGCGTTTATATCCACTCATGGGGTGGTTACTGGGCTGGCCAGTTGTACTCACAGATGTAAGGAAGGAGTAATGCGCAATTCATATCGGACCAAGTGCCTGCTGAGGTTGTTTGTACGCAGTCTGCATTTCCGCCAGGACCGTTGTCTGGTTGGTTTGTGAGCCATTTGGTGTAGGTGAGGGCGGTGTATTGGTTTTTGCCTTCATCCCAAACAAACGTACCTTCACTGAATTGATCGGTGAGGCCTATCCAGGACGCTGTACCTGCGATGCCTGCGACTGTTGTGTTGACTTTTTCATCGGAGATGGTGACGAGGTGGGCACCAACGAGGGAGCAGGCTGCTGCAGCATCGCCCCAAGAGAGAGCTGTTTTGAAGCTCATATAGCAGCTATTTCCTTCGATCTTTTGGGCGTCACCGAGGATACACTCTCTTTTACAGGAAGCGTCACACCAGTCACCGTTGTTGTTGTTTTTGTCGTCACACTCTTCGACACCTGTTTGGACGACACCATCGCCACAGGTGGCTTTTTTGCAGCTGTTGAGGCAGGCGTCGTTGTCGTTTTTGTTGCCATCATCACATTCTTCGCCGGGTTGAACGATACCATCGCCACAGACTGCGACTTTGCAGGTTTTGGTGCAAAGATCATCGTCTTTGGTGTTGCCGTCATCACATTCCTCGACGCCTTTGTAGAGTTTTCCATCGCCACAGGTGGCTTTTTTGCAGCTGTTGAGACAAGCGTCGTTGTCGTTTTTGTTGCCGTCGTCACATTCTTCGCCAGCTTGGACGAAGCCGTCACCACAAGTGGGTTTGATACAGGTGTTTAGGCAGGTATCTGCGTTGCTTGTGTTACCATCATCACATTCTTCGCCAGCCTGGACAATGCCATCACCACATGTTTTGGAGGCACATTTGGAAGTACATGTGTCTTTATCGTCTTTGTTGCCATCATCGCAGGCTTCGACCCCTTGACGGACAAAGCCATCACCGCATGTCGCGAGTTTACATGTGTTTAGGCAGGCATCTGTATTATTTTTGTTGCTATCATCGCACTCTTCTGTGCCTGCTTGGACAAAACCATCGCCACAAGTCGCCTTGACACAAGTACTAAGGCAAGCGTCTGTGTTGTTTTTGTTGCCATCATCACACTCTTCTTTGCCGGCTTGGATGACACCATCACCACAAGTTGCGAGTTTACATGTATCGAGGCAGGCATCAGTGTTTTCTTTGTTACCGTCGTCACATTGCTCGACGCCAATGTATGTAATACCATCACCACAGGTAGCTTTTTTACATGTGTTGAGGCAAGCGTCGCCGTCGTTCTTGTTGCCGTCGTCGCATTCTTCTGTGCCAGCTTGTACGAAGCCATCACCACACGTGGCTTTGACGCATGTGTTGAGGCAGGCGTCTGTATTATTTTTGTTGCCGTCGTCGCATTCTTCGCCGGCCTGAACGATGCCATCTCCGCATGTGGAGACTGTGCATGTGTTGGTACAGGTATCTTTATCGTCTTGATTGCCGTCATCACAAAGCTCTACACCTTTGTGTAGGAACCCATCTCCACAAACATTCAGTTTGCAAGCATTGGTGCAACTATCTGTATTGTCGAAGTTTTGATCATCACACTCTTCTTTGCCTTTTTGGACAAAGCCGTCACCGCAGGTGGGGGTTAGGCAAGTGTTGAGGCAGTCGTCATTGTTATTTTTATTGCCATCATCACACTCTTCTTTGTCTTTTTGTGGATGTCCATCACCACAGACATTGATTTTGCAGGCGTTTGTGCAAGAGTCGTTGTTATCGGTGTTTCCATCATCGCACTCTTCGATGCCTGTCTGGACGATGCCATCACCGCACTTGGCCAATGTACATTGGTTTGTACAAGAGTCATTGTTATCGGTGTTTCCATCATCGCATTCTTCATTGAGTGCGTTGCCATCTGCGTCTGTCTCTTCTTTTTGTGTTTTTCCATCTCCACATCTGGGTGCAGCGCACCCCATCATAAATTGCGGGTATGCCATAAGCATGACGAGTGATAGGAGGAGTGTGATGTGACGTACCTTCATTCAATTGCTCCGTTTCGTCTGGAAATCGATCCATGTTTGGTTGTCTACAAAGAGTGACTCGGTTGATTTCGTCCTCTTTGTAGGGAGTTCGCTCAATGTCGTGTGACACGTTTCGATTGTTTGTTGTGGGAGCCTTTAGAATTCTTCAATGAATTTTGTAAGAATATGGTGTGTGGTGTGAAGACGGGGGTTTTTGGAGAGGGGATTTATTTGTAGGCCTTGTAAATTCCGGATGCACTGGGGATTGGAGAGGGACTGGTGCTCCAATGATACTGGAGACTAAGCTCCAGGAAGGTCTCGATATAGGTGTTGACGCGGTGTAGATCGTGAAGACTTTCAGGTTCTGTTCGGGCGATGGGTTCGCGGATGGGGTTGATTTGTCCAGCCATCTCGATGCGAGGTCCGATAAATTCTATATTCAGTTCACCATTGAGCGTAGGACCGATGCGCAGACGTGCACCTTCTTCGATCAGCAAATTGGTTTTCATTTGTTGTTCGGTGAGTGGTTTGGCGAGTCCGACAGGATTTTTGCCAAATGATATGTTGATCTCTGGTTGACCTTCCCAGATCTCCTGTGTGTAGACCCGAAGGGAGAAGCCTGTCTGCTGTTCGAGGTCTGCGAATATGGCTTCGAGGTGTTCGAGCAGTACGAGATGGAGGTCGGCCCAGATTCTGCGCCTCTCAAGTGCAAGTTCGATGTGGTATTTGAGTTGGCGAAGAGAGGACTTCATGAGCTCAGTGGCTTGGCTATCTTCGTTCATGTCAGTGCTCATCATGTTGTGGAGGAGTTGGGTGGTTATGGGGAGAGGTTGTGTGTTGGTTAGCGCAGGAGTCTTCGAGCTCGTTTGTGGATGGAGCTAGAAGCAGGGACCATTTTCAGGATTTTGCGTACAAGTTTTCGGGTCGCCGCTTTGTCGAGGTCTTTGAGGACTCTGGCTTGTTTGTACATGCGATTGGCGCGTCCCATGAGCCTTCTCAATCCGGAGCGGGCTTTACTGTTTGCGCTCAAGGAGTTGGACTTTCTGAAGAAGCGGAATGCGGCACCATAATTCCCAGAACGTGATGCGCTCTTTCCTTTGTTTGCGTAAGCGATGGCCAGTTTGCGACCGTACTTGGCTTTGTTTCCGCCACCAAGTTGTTTGTCGATCTTTTCAGCTTTGATCAGGTTTTTGATCGCGGTGCTTGGGCTGCTTCGTAACAAGCGGATACCTGTCCCCAAATACTCTTTGAACTTCGTGACTTGTTCTTTGTATTTGCGCGCCTTGTGTTTGGAGAGTCCTTTTTCACGGGCTTCTAGCTCTGTAAAGAACTTGATCGCCGCGTCATATTGTCCACCGTTGAAGAGATCCAGACCTTTTTTGAATTTGGCGAGGTATCGTTCTCTGATCTTGCTGCCTGGAGGGGCATTTTGGATCTCTTTGGTTTCGAGCTCTTCTTGGAGTTTGAGCGCGATGGGGAGGTCCGCTGTATAGTCAAAGATACGCCCAAGACGATTCCTTGCTTCTTTGAGTTTGGTGCTCGCGAGGAGTCGCTTGGTTTCTTCGATGAGTGGTTTGACTTCACTGTTGAAGATACGGGTTCGGAGCGCGATGGCTGGTTTGTATGCGGTGCGATCTTTGGGGATTTTGCCGAGGAGTGCATATGCTTGTTTGGCGCGCTCAGTGCGGAAGAATGTTTTGGCTTTGGAGAGGATGCCGAGAGAGTGGACCTCTTTGCTCACGCGCGCTATGTAGCCATCAAAGATCTTTGCAAAAGGTCCATCTTTGGGGACTTTTTGTTTGGCTTCTTTGAGCACGAGGTTGGCCTCTTGCCATTCTTTTTGTGCGATCAGTTGTTTACCTTTGAGCATCTGATCGAGCGCAGCTTTGAGATGGACGTGGCGGTTTGGCGTGATCGATGCGAAAGGAGCGAGCTGTCCAAAGAAGAGAATCCCACCAAGTGCGAGAACCCCACCACATGAAGCGTAGAGCGTACCGACCATCAAGAACCACAGGGTGTTACTCGGTTTCTTTTGTTTGATGGGGGCGCCGCCTGCTCCCTCTATGCCACCTTCTGCACCTTGCAGTTTGGCATCCAGATCCGAGAAGTCTCCGAAGGGAGCGTCGAGTTCGGGCTCAACGAAGTACATGACACTTTGGCCGATGATGATCTCTTCTCCACCTGTGAGCCAGCCATCGTGTGCGTAGTCTCCGTTGATGGAGATCCCACCACCATCGCTGGTGTTTTGTACCCAAAAGGTCTGTCCGTCAGTGCCGATGGACATGTGGTTGGGGGCGATGGAGGGGTCGTCGATCACCACGTGATTTTGTGGTGAGTTACCGATGAAGATCTCGCCTCTTACAGGGAATTCTCTCTCTTGTCCGCCTGGATCGACGACGATGAGTGTGTATTCTTGTGCGGGTTGTTCGCCACCGGGGCGACGCAGGTCATACAGTTTTGAACGAGATTCTCGTTTAGGGGTGACAGGTTGTTGAGGGCTATCACCACCAAACATCGCGTCAAAGGAGCTTGTAACTTTGCCATTGCTCATTGTGATTCTCCTTATTTCCAGCTCGCGAGCAGTTGAGTGTGGGCTTGCTGGAAGTTTCCGGCGACAGGTAGCTTCGCGACTTTACGTCTGCGACTTTTCGCCCGCATGGAGAAGAGCAGATTCACTCCCCATCCAAGTAGCAAGAAGACGGATAGTGGCCCGACGAGCAAGAAGAGTTGTGTTTTTGTCGTGACGCCCGCCGAGAGGTTCATGAAGTTGAGAACAAACACGGTGAGGCCAAACAATACGAGCAAGATCTGAAGGATGGAGAAGAGCATATTTTTGCGACGCAGTGGTGTCTCTTGTTCTACGAGTTTTCGCAGCGTGAGCCACTCCATATCGCCTTTGATCGCGTTGTGACTATAAAGGAAGTCGTCGATCAATTCGCTCGATTTACGTTGGAACATCCAACCTCTCAGGAAACCGATGGTGAAGATCAAGAAAGCCAAGACGAGCCAAAACAGGGAGCGTGATCCAGGGGACCAACTCCACGGTGCGCTGATGCTCCCGATGGTCAGGTTAACGAGTTTTTTGGGCCCTTGGTTTCCTGACAAGTCCATCGCACGAATCCCCAGCCTGACAGAGCCTGTCAGCCCTTCGAAGGAGAAGTTTTTGGTGTCACATTGGTTGTCCCGACCGAGCACCAGTTTGTTGTTCTTGGTCGTCATGATCAACGAAGGCAGCCCTTGGTAGGTGATCTTTCCGCTACTGTCAGGGAGCCAGATTCCGAAGATGCGTGGGAGGTTGGAGTCTTTGATCTCAGGTGGCGAGAGAGTCAGTTTCGCGTAAGGGGCACCGGACATACAAGTGTCATTTGCAGGGTACTCCCAAATATACTGTGCGTTGAGCAGGGGAGTCTTGCGAGGCGCGACGCGGTCAAAACGCTCACCTGTTTTGAAGGTCGCGATGATCGAGCTCCACTTGCCATCTCTTGAGCGCAACATGACCTGGTAATCCTGGTTGGGGAACAGGGCGACGCGCAATTGCAACAAGATCATTCGCCAATTGCCCGAAGTATAGTTGAATTGGGCTGTTTTTGAATGGATTTTCCCTTTGTGAACGAGGAACACAAAGAGATCTTTTTGCTGGATGGAAGAAGCCCACAAGCGCGGATGTGTGCGAAAGTCAGCGTACTTTGTAAATTGGATTTGTTCCATATATGGAGGAAGCTTGACCAGGACTCGTGTGTTGGTTGGCGCGGTGATTGCCTTGTTTGGCCATACTTCGATGGGTTGGCTTGGGCACCGACAACTCGCGGAAGCGAGCTTTGCGTCGAGGAGGCCGAAACACATGATACACCCTAGTACCAGGACGAGTAGGGTTGATTTTGTTGGTTGAATCGATGTCATTCGGAAAGAACGGCTTGCTTTCCGACAATTTGCAAGAATGGAATATATGTTCATGATCTCTCACATGGATTAGAGGAATACCAATCTCATCCCAAGATTACGCCGAGTCAAGGTGGAGGTCAATACGTTTTCTAGGACATGATCTCAATGGGGATGGGTGAACATGTTTCAATTTCTTCGTTGAGTTCGGTAATATTGGCTGTTTCACGGGTCGTCAGGGAGTGTGGTCGTGGTGAGGTTTATGGGCTTTTTTTCGGTGTCATGCGGGGAGGCTGTGGGATGTCTGCTTGCTCTCTTGGCATCGGTTTCATGTAACCATCATAAGCAGGGGGGGCGATGTACTTTTGATACCCGACCCACAACCCCACGAAAGTCATGATGATAACGCTCACCATGACAAACCAAAAGAGCAGCTTGGGAGGGTGTTTGCTTGTGAGACCTGTTGTTTGTAAGGGGTAGTGCGTTGGGCTTGGGAGTGTGTTGTTTGGTTTGACCGAGCGCAAGAGTTCGTCGATGTGGGTTGGAGGGGTGATCTCGGTTTGTTCACCTAGGGCAAGAGTTTCGCCGAGCAGCGCGGCGAGCGCTTCCTGGTCGATGTCCGTGGGATTGACAGTGGTTGGGTACTCTTGTCCATAGAAGCCCTGCGCGGAGAAGTAACGCTGTTTCATCTCTTCGACGCTTTGAATGCGTTTGTCTGGATCAATCTCCAGGCTTTGGACGATGAGTGAACGGAGGCCGGCTGGTGCTTCGCTCGGTGCAGGTGGGGTGCCTAGTTGAATTTTACGAATGATATCGTTGAGGTTGCCTTGCTCTGGGTATGGGAGTCGTCCCGTTGTCATCCTATACAATAAAATCCCCAGAGAGTAGACATCGGCGCGGGCATCGACCGTTTTACTGTCTTCGGCTTGTTCGGGGGCCATATATGTGTACGTCCCCATCGAGCTGCCTTCTCGCGTATGACTCGTTTGATCGAGCACTTTTGCGATCCCAAAGTCCGAGAGTTTCGGGGTGAGTTTTCCATGCTCGTCGTGGAGGAGGATGTTGGAGGGCTTTAGATCTCGGTGTATGATCCCTTTGCTGTGGGCGTAGATGAGTGCGTCCATCAGCGGTGGAAGGAAGAGATCGAGTTCTTGTTGGGAGAGTGGACGATTGTGTTGTTTGAGCCAGACCTCTAAATCGCCAGCATTGCACCACTCCATGATAAAACCTGCGAGTCGATCCTCTTGGATGTGCTTGATCACATGGACGATGTTGGGATGTTGGAGCTCTTGCTGGATGGTCGCTTCCTGGAAAAAGCGACGGCGTGTGGTCGCTTCATCGACGTAGTGGTCAAACAACACTTTGACGGCCCAATGGGTCCCTTGTTGTGTGTGTTTGGCCCTGTATACCCACGCCATACCGCCATTTGTCACGCGCTCTTCCACGAGATACTCATCACACAGAGTGTGGTGGATGAGTTGTGACGCGTCCACTTTGGAGGTTTGGTGTGTGTTCATCGACTTGGCCAGTATTGTTGGGGGTCAACCAATATTGAGATGAAAGAGCTTATCGAAGTGTACAAGAGAAGTCAAGAGAGAACACGTTAGCGAAGGACACCGTGTAGGCGGAACTTCTTTTTGTAAGCGATGACAAACCGAAGGGGGGCGATGGCTTCCCGGTTTTTTTGCATCGTGATGGGACCGGTTGGGCCTCCAAAGTGACGAATACGCAGGAGGGCTTTTCGAAACTGTGGGCGTGTCCTGCTCCGTCTTGTTATCGCGATACTCGCGAGCATCCGCATCGTGTCGTAGGCGTAAGCGCTGATGTGCAGTGGTGGGTTTTTGTAGGTTCTTGTAAATGCATCCACAAATCCTCTGACGGAGGCCCGGAAGCTCTCGCGAAAGAATCGAACACAGAAAATTCCGCCTCGTACATAACGCTCTCCTGCCCGAAACAGGTCTTGGTGGTACCACCCGTTGTTTCCGAGCAGTTGGATTTTCCGAAAGCGCTCTTGGGAGGAGTACATCATGGTGTTCAGGTCGAAGTTGATTTTCTTGAGTCCGACGTTGTAGTACGCGAGATGAGAGGCGATCTGGGATATGACAGGTGCTTGGTCAGGGACAAATAAACCTTCGAAAGGTACGAGCGGTTTAAGCATCTTGAGGGCTTTCTTTTTGAGCTTGATACGTTGGTGACGCCCCATCTTTTTCCCTTGGTGGGCATAAAGTAGATGGGCGTTTGCGTATTGCCCTCCGACGAGCACCCTGACAGGGAACTGGAAGTCTGCGCTCGCTGGATCGTAGTGCATAACAGAGCCCACGACTGCGCCGATCTTTTTGGCTTCGTTGATGAACGCATTTGCGTGGGTCAGTCCATATTTGGAGTGTGGGTACAAGATCCCGATTCTTTGGAGTTTGAGCGCCTGAAAGGCGTATCTTGCGACGCCACGACCCATCATCGACAAGGTGAGATTGTTGCGGAAAATAAAAGAGCCGAGCTGTGTGAACTTTTCTTTGGTCGTGATGGAGATGAGGGGGACACCGATTTTTTGTGCTCGTTTGGCCGCTGCTGTTGCCGTTTTGGGCATAGGAGGACCGATAAGCGCGATCGCCTTGTACTCTTTGACCAGGACGTCGACAGCTTGCGCTGCCCTGTGTGGTTGGGAGCCTGTGTCCCGGTAGATCACGCGTATTTGTGGGTAGTTCACGAGCGCGAGCTCGATCCCTTGCCTCATCGACTTGCCGATCGCCTTGAATTGTCCTGTCATAGGGTAGATCACACCAAGCGTCATCACCTCAGCCGGGCGTTTGGCGCCCCGTACTTCGCCGAGCATCTTCTCCACGAAGGGTTTGAGTTTGTCATTTGGGCGTAGCTTTGGGGCAAGGCGAGCGAGTGTGTGGTAACATTTTTTGAACTGATCCCGATCGTAGTAAAGCCTCGCGAGTTGATATGTCGCGATGTTGGCCGGGAAAGTGCGGAGGTTTTGAAATCGTTTCAAAAACGTTTGGGTTTGGGAGATGTTCAGAGAGGGGAGCAGCGCGATGACCTTCTTTTGGTAGGTGTATTGTTGGTCTTTGTCGACGAAGGGGATATACGAGGCCAGCCACATCGTCTGCCCGAGCTTGTCTTTGCTCTTTTTGGCGATCTTGAGGAGCAGTTGCACCGCGTCCTTTCGCGAACGCCAAGGCAGTTTGGTGAGGTGGGGAGCGAGCTGTTCTCGCGCTTCTTTTGGACGCTTGAGTTTGGCGAGCGCTTGTGCGTGGGCATACGACATATGGATCAGTTGCTCACGGCTTGGATGGCTCGCTTTGGCCTTCACAAAAGATGCGTGTGCGCCGGCCCAATCCTTGGCTTTGCTGCGTAGTAAGCCGATGCGTATGTGTGCGTGCGCGACGAGCGGGCTGTTGGGGTGGGCTCTGAGGAGGGTCTTCCATTGTACCTCCTCAGCGGCGTGATCCCCACGGCCTAATGCATACATCGCCTTTTCTTTGAGTGCTTGTTCTGCAGCTGATAGTTTGGGACCCTCTTCGTCGATTTGTTGGTGCTTGCAACTGACGAAGAGTGAGCCAAGACACAACATGAGAACGAGCCCATACATAGGTGTCTTCACAAACGCACTTCCCATAGTTTGATGGTGGAGTCAGCACCTCCTGTAAAGAGCACTTTACCGCTCATGTCGAAGGTGAGGCAGTTAACGTTTTGTTGATCGTGTCTGTATGTAAAGAGCAGCTCGCCTTGGGGCATCTTCCATAGTTTGAGTGTTTTGTCTTCTCCACTTGAGACGAGGTAGCGACTGTCCGGGCTAAATTGTAGTGCGTTGAGCTGACCATAGTGCCCGTTGGGCATGTGGAACCCTTTTTTCAACTTGAAGTCCCACAAGATCAACTCATTGTCCATTGTACTGAAGGCGATAAAGTCGTGGTTTGGGGCAAAGTTGATGGGGGAGATGGCGGAGAAGTTCTCTTCAAAGGTGTGGAACAACTTTTTTTGTGCTGTGTCCCATACGTAGACGAGCGCGTTTGCGCTTGCACTGTATAGGATGTCTTCATGTGTGTCCAGGCCCATAGCGAGAATCGGAGCCATGGCTTTTCCTGAGGGGTGATCGGTCAACTTGTATTGCCATTGGTTGGCTTCAAGTTCCCAGATATTCACCATATGGCTTTGGTCGATGCTCATAATCGTCTCACCATCTTTGGACCATACAAAGTCGAAGATGGGATGATCGTGTTCGAGGACGCGGACTGGGTTGGCGGAGAAGAGTTCCCATATCTTGAGTGTATTGTCACCACAGCTGACGCAGATGAAGCGACCATTGGGGCTCCACCTGATCACGTTAGGGCGACCTGCCCGTTGACTGAGCGTGTGAAGTTGGTACCCCGAAGCGACCTCCCATAGCTGGAGACTTTCGTCTTCTCCACCGGACACCATCAGCTTTCCATCAGGGCTGACTGCCATCGACAAAATGCCACCTTGTCCTGCACGCCATGTCGACAGGAGCGGTAAACTCGAACCGCTTTGTTGGTAGAGTTTGTTGCTCTGTTCTTTCATGTAGAGATAGGGGGTGGGTTTCAGCTCTTGCTTCTTTTTTCTGCTCTCGTGCCGTCGCTTGACGATGGAGGAAGAGGGGAGTCTTGTCCGCTTGAATGACTTGGGAGACGGTGTCGTGCTTACGGGCTTGGAGGTGGCCGGAGGTGAGCTTGTGGGTGTTTGGGAGGTACTCTGTGTGGAAAAGAGAGCCGAACGAAGTTGTTCTATGAACTCTTTTGCGCTCTTGGTCCGCTGACTTGGGCGAGGGTGCATCGCCTGTCGAATGACAGGATCGACGGCATTGGGAAGTTGAGGGTTGAGCTCGCTGGGGGGAAGCGCCATCGCGACGGGGAGTTCGCCTGTCAGAAGTTGATATGCGATCACACCAAGTGAGAAAATGTCGGCGCTAGGTGTCACGATTTGGCCGCCCACGAGTTGCTCAGGCGCGATGTAGTAAAATGTACCGTTGTGCCCAGTGTGAAAGACGGGATTGTTTGTCGTGTTGAAGGCCTTCGCGAGTCCAAAGTCGACGAGTTTTACTTGGTTTTCATAGGTCAACATGATGTTCGCGGGTTTGAGGTCTCTGTGTACGACTCCTTCACTGTGGGCATACACGAGGATCTCACTGAGCGACGAGAGGATGGGGAAAGCTTCATCGATACGGAAGCTCTTTCCTTCTTCGTGAAGTGTATCGACCATACCTTGGAGGTTCACACCTTCAACGTACTCCATGAGATAGAAGAGTTGACCTGTCTCCGGTAGCTTGTCTATGTTATACATGCTTACGATGCCCGGATGTTTAAGCCTCTGCGCCATCTGGAATTCTCGGATCATGGAGGATGCGGTCTCTGAGTGACTGAGGATCCAGGGGTGAAGTTGTTTGAGCGCGAATTGATCGCCGAGGAGTTGATCTTCAACCAAACACACCTGTCCCATGCCACCTGTTCCGAGTATTTTTTTGACGAGGTAACGATCTCGAACGACCTGTCCGGGGACGAGGATATAAGGAGAGGGTTTGTCTACTTGGTGGGCTGGTGAGCGTTGCACTCGTAGAAGCGAGCCCTTTGTATGAAGGCTTGCTTGTCGGCCAAGTACCTTTGTGTCAACGTCGTCGATCAGTTCTTTGATTTTGTCCGATGAGAGCGGTTGCAACACTTCAACCGCGTTGAGCTCTCTTGTGCTGTGCACCGAGTGGGCAGTGGGAAAGCTCACATCTGAACGTGTCTCGTCGAGTTGAGCGAGCAGCTCATTTTTCTTGGCGATGTACGCTTGTTGTGTGAGTGCGCCTTGGCGTAACAACTTTTCCAGCCTCATAAGAGCAGTGTGTATCGTTTTTTCCTCTTGCATGGTCTCTCTTTTTCTTCTGGCCTATCGATGATAGGGTCCATTTTGCGCCGAAGGCGTATACTATCAAAGTTTTCTTCCGTTTTCCAGTTGGTTTTTTCCTGTCGTGACCCTCTCATTTGGGCGACTTTTGGAGTGTATCGTGATGAAGGTGAAGAGAGATATGGATGATCTGTGTTGGACACTGCTCGGACGAGAGGTGATGTTTGAAGACCGATGGATGGGGATGGATGCTTGCAGGTATGCGTTGCCTGGTGGTCGGGAAATTGGACCATACTATGTCTCCCATCCCCACCAGTGGGCTGCTGTGATTCCGATTTTGCCGAGTGGAGAGCTTGTCATGGTTGCGCAGTACAGATGCGGTGTTGCGCGTGTGACGTGGGAGTTCCCTGCTGGCAATATTGATCCACAAGAGGTTCCGGCGGAGGCTGCTGTGAGAGAGTTGTTTGAAGAGACAGGTTGTCGTCCTTTGGAGGTGCCTACGTTGATCGCGATGGTACGTCCTGAGCCGGCGCATTCTCCTGCAAAGGGGTACGGGTTCCTTTGTCCAGTCGAGGCTGTTGAGTTGTCTTCAAGGCATGCGGACACAGATGAATGCTTGGAGGTGTTGACGTGCACTGTCGAAGAAGTCATGGCTGCGCAGAGGGAGGGGGTGTTCTGCCATGCGGCCCATCTCTCCTTTTTTTATCAGGCGTTGTACGAGGGGCATTTACGAGGACAGAGGTGACATGATGCAGCTGTAGAGATCTTGGAGGGATAGAGATTGGACATGAAGCGTGTATGTTTGCTCGTCATGGCGGAAAGTCTGTGTGTGGGAGGTCACGAGCTGTTTGAGAAGGGATTGGAGTGTTTGTGAGGAGAGCTGTGTGATCGTTGTGGGGAGGTCTTGGGTTTCAGGGAAGAGTTGACGACCTGTGTTGTTGAGGGAGATGAGTTGTTGTGCCTCTTTCGAGAAGACGAGCGCAGGGAAGGGAAGCCTATCGAAGACACTTTTGTACATACTCGCGGAGGTCGAGAGTGTCTGGAGTTGGTGGTGTTGTTCGATCGTCTGTTCGTGTTTTTTGAGCGCTTCTTCGATCGCGGAAGGGAGGCGCTTGAGGGCACTTTTGAGGATGAAGTCATGTGCGCCTGTCTTCATACATTCGACGGCGGTTTCTTCGTCAAGTGTGCCTGTTACGAGGATGAAGACGGGAGCTGGCTGTATTTGCTGGGCATCTCGAAGAGCTTCGAGACCTGAGTATTGGGGGAGGGTAAAGTCGGACAGGATGACATCGGGGTGGAATTCATCGAGTTGTTGTAAAAAGGTCGTGCGGTTTTTTGCGGTCGCGAAGGTGAGTTGGAGGGGAGCCTTTTTGAGTTCGTATTTGATCAACTCGATGTCAATGGGCGAATCTTCGAGTAACAACACCCGGAGTGTTTTTTTCATGGGTTGCCTTTTCCATTGTCAAGAGTACTTTCCAGACGCTGCTATGTTTTGTCGCGATTCGTTGTTGGAGAAGCGACGCGCAGGGTTTGGTGTTTCTTTTGATGGGGGAACGAAGAAAGCGAATCGGTTGGGAGAAAAAAAAAGCCGGAAACACAATGATATGTTTCCGGCTTTTTAATTGGTAGCGGGGACAGGATTTGAACCTATGACCTTCGGGTTATGAGCCCGATGAGCTACCAGACTGCTCCACC
>MDTC01233320.1_pt1 | contig 18383 bp, 16 predicted proteins | sample 811181 | NCBI WGS metagenome assembly MDTC01 (sample SAMN05326644, study PRJNA326480) | marine metagenome | isolation source: seawater | place: Pacific Ocean: North | collected 2011
CGCGACCGCGGGGCTGTCCATTTATTTTTGGGACAGGAATTTGATGCTGTCCAAACCACTCGGTCCCGGTCAATTCTGACCGCTGAATTCGCAGCGTATGGCAACTCAAACTCTGATCAGATGGGCATCGGGATGGCAACCGGTGATGTGACAGGAGATGGGGTCCCTGATCTGATTGTGGGCGCGTATGTCGATGACCGACCCGGTTTAGCAAACTGCGGTGTTTTGACTGTTTACGAAGGCCGGGCAGGGGACGTGCCGTCGCCAGACCCGGTGCGTACAATCGCCGGTGACACTCCCGAAACACGACTTGGTGAGGCCATTGCTGTTGTCAACGATGTCAACGGTGATGGCCTAGCCGACATCGTCGCTCATGGCAATCGGGCATCGACCACGTATCCAAACGCCGGCCAGACGTTTTTGATATCACAGACGATACCTGAAGAGCGCGAAGGGGATATGGATGACCAAGATGCTGGTGTACCAGAAAACCCGGACCCAATCGACATCTACAGGGCTATCGATTATCCGCGAACACCCGGTGCGGCGCGTTTCGGTACTGGAGTCGCCTTAGTGGGTGACGTCACCGGTGATGGTTTCGAGGACGTCATCGTGACCGCCCCTTGGAATGCATCACCGAATCGAGGAAGTGGCAGCATTTGGCTGTACCGGGGCCTCCCCAATGGCGAGATTGGATCCGAGGGCGAGTCCATTGGTGGTTTTCCTAATCACACCGATGGAGATAGAGCGTGGGCCGTCAGCCCCGTGGGCGACTTTGATGGTGATGGCCATAACGATTTTGCCGTTCTGCTCAGGGATGACGAACGACCGACTTACAGTTCCATGGTGCGTACCCCGTGGATGGCCCCAGCACCAGCATGTGTCAACTCATCGACCTGTAACGAAGGCTGGAGTTGCAACGATGGATCTTGCCGTGGACCCGGTCAAACACGCTGTGAAGCAGATGTTGATTGCTTGGCTGGACAGGTCTGCCGAGATGGAGATTGTAGAGCGCCAGGCCAATGCAGAGCGAGGGGATCCTCAACGGGGGGCGTCTATATCTACCGAGGCGGGCCTAACATTTATACCGGGTCACCGAGCTTTGCCTATTGGGGTCCCCATGGCAGTAATTCACCAGAGGTTTTGTCAGGGCAGTTCGATTTTAACGGTGACGGCTACGACGACATCGTCCTTGGTGCATATCGTTATGACGGTCCCTTGGGCAATGACGCTGGGTCGACGTATGTGATTACGGGCCGTCCCTTTGCCCAAGAACCAAATGAAATTCAGGTCATCTGTGACACCTATTATCAATATACGGGCAGTCAACGAGGGGGAAACTCAGGCCGTGCTGTCGTTGCCATGGGGGACCTAAATGGTGACGGCTGCGGTGAGTTTGCCTTGGGCAGTCGTACTCAAGACCGTGACGGGCTGCGTGATGAGGGCGCCGTTCGTGTCGTTTTCGGTTATGGTGCCAATGGGTGTCCACCGGCTGCCAGGATGGTGCGGCTCGCCACGAGTGAAGCCAATAGTCAGGCCGGCTGGTCCCTCGCAAGCGGCGACTTGGACGGCGATGGTCGACCGGAATTAGCCGTTGGAGCTTGGGTGCGGCGGACCAATAATATTTCCGTTGGCGGAGTCTGGGTGGTCCCGGGGACAGCGTTCGAAGAATACCAATTGAAAAGTGTCGCCGTCGCCAATGAAGACCCGCCGGAACTCTTAAATCAATGGGGTCGCGAATGGTTGGCTCGGGGCCAGACTCGCGATTCGCAGTTTGGATATTCAGTGGCCATTGCTGGGTCTTATCTCGCCGTTGGAGCGCCCCAGGAAAACAGCGGTGAGCTCAGCCGAGTGGGTCAAGTTAATCTGTACCGGGTGACAGGCGATGGCCTGAGTCAAGCACCGGTTGCCATTCTGATCGGGGAGACTGACGACCCCGGAAGTCGCCTGGGGCGAATCCTCTCGGGTGGGACTCTCGGCGGAGAACCTGCATTTGCAACAGGCGCTGATTATGGGGAGGCAACTGGTCTGGATAACGGATCCGTCTTTCTCATGCAGCCCAACTAGGAACTAAACTCTGTGACCACGTCCTCCGACGGTTCTCAAATCAGGCTTGGCCCTTTCGAAATCTTCGAGCAAGCGGGTTCCGGCGCAATGGCGGAAGTCTGGCGCGCGCGTCACTGCGCGCAAGATATCCCAGTCGCAATCAAATTTGTCACCGCGCCTGTGTCTAAACAGGCCTTTTACCGCGAGCGGTTTGCAGCAGAAGTGCGGGCTGTTGCGCGGCTGAACCATCCAGGAATCGTCCAACTTGCTGATTATGGCGAGGTACCAAAGTTTGAACATAGCGACCTGACACATCTCATGGCGGGGTCGCCTTTTCTCGTTATGGAATGGGTTGAAGGCGGCACTTTGCGCGAGCGTTTAGGCCGCATGAAGTGGACCGAAATCCGAGCAGTCTTGCTGGCCCTTTTGGACGCCCTTTCGCTGGCTCATGCTCATGAAATTATCCATCGAGACTTGAAGCCAGACAACGTTTTATTAGCCAAACGGGGACCGGTTCTCAGCGATTTTGGCGTCGCTTTTGCCGGAGACTCTCAGGCTGTCCAACAGATGAATCATGCTATGGTTGGGACACCAAACTACATGGCACCGGAGCAGATTAGAGGTGATTGGCGAGCCTTTGGACCTTGGACTGATTTGTATGCGTTAGGCTGTTTGGCTTATGCCCTCGTAGACGGCCGTGCACCCTATGCCTGCGATTCTTTCAACGACGTCATTCGAGGTCATTTAAGAGCTGAACGACCGTCATTACAGTCTGCCTCTTCCGTTCCAGTTGGATTTGAAAAGTGGGTCCATCGGTTATTGGAGAAACGCACGGGCGCTCGGTTTCGGCTGGCCGCTGATGCGGCCATTGCGCTCTTGGAGCTCCCTAATACGGAGATTCCTAGGCGGCGTCCGGAGGGCGCTGCAAGTGCATCGGCCGAGAGCGACTCCACAGTCGTCATGCCCCAAGTATTTGTTCCAGTCTCGGATTTAACCTGGGTTCAAGATGCCAAGGCATCGTCTCGCCCAGGGTTGCCAAAAACGTGGCGAGTCCCTGACCATGAGCGGCCCATGCCACCCTTGAGTGGTACGGGGCGGTCCTTGTTTGATTTGGCAACGCCACCGCTCTTTGGCCGTGAGCGTGAACGTGATATTTTATGGTCCCTACTGGAGACCATTTCGAGCGAATCGAGCCTGAAGTCTGCCTACGTTATCGGGCAAGCCGGTCAGGGTAAATCGGCCCTTGCCCATTGGGTCTCGCGGCGGGCGTATGCGTTGGGGGTTGCGATTCCCCATGTGATCTCGCACCAGCAACCCAATACGGAGCGCTGTGGTTTAGTTGGCTTGTTACTCAAGTACTTTCGGTGCGAGAGTTTGGATGACGAGAGCATGCAGAGCCGCGTTGATTTGGTGATGCGCGAAATCGGGCTTGAGGGGTTTAGTTCGGTCTTCGGTGAAATGATGTCGGGTCAGCGGAAAACCAGTCGTGGCGCTCATTCGGACTATTATCACAGTAATCGCGAGCGTTTTGAGGCTGTCTGTCAGCTTCTAAATTACCTGACCCAAGAACGCCCCCGAATTCTCGTTCTTGATGACGTTCAATGGGGTGATGAAACGGCGCTATTTCTGAAGTATATGAACCAGCATTGGCCATCTTTACCCGTCCTGGTTTTGGCCACCGTACGAGACGATGGTCAGCGCGGTCAGTCCGTCAACTCTCAGACACTCAAGGCTCTTTTTAAAGGGCACAATGCAAGCGTTCTATCCTTAGGCCCACTGTCTGATAAGGCTCATCGACAACTTTTAACTCATCAACTGTCTCTTGATGAAAGCGTTGTGACTTTGCTCAGTAGCCGTGCGGCTCGAAACCCCTTGTTCGCCCGTGAGATGATCAGCCATTTCATCGCCACGGGTATTTTGGTCGCCGGAGAGGCGGGGTTTAAGCTCAAAACAGATGCGCCAATCTCACTGCCGAACAGTATCAGGGCTTTATGGGAAGAACGTTTGCAAAGTGCCTTGGCGCCCTTCTCCAACGCGGCAAGACAAACCCTCGAAGTGGCCTCGGTCATTGGGCGTCAAGTTGATCACAAGCTCTTGGAGCGGGTCTGCAAAGCGGTGGACCTTGCCATCGAGAATCAATGGGTCGAAGCCTGTTTTGATGCGCGCTTGATCGAATCCAATGGCGTCGGGCAATGGTCTTTTGTCCACGGTCTACTCCAGGAGACCTTACAGTCATCACTTCGGGCATCGGGTCGATGGAAACAGATTCATGGAGCCTGCGCTGATGAATTACTGCGCTTGTCGCACCCCGCCAGGACCCGAATTGCTGCTCATTTGTTTCAGGCCGAGCAATACGCTGAGTCGTGTACTCAATATATTGGCGCGGCTGACAATCTCCGCTACCGATCCGATTATCATCGTGCCCAACAAACCTTGTTAAATGCGGCCCGAGCCTGCCGATTTGCCGGCTTTAGAATAGCGAGTTCACAATGGGCGGACATCCGCTGGCGCTGGGCGATTTGTTCCCGTGTCCGTGGTTCTTTTAAAAGCGCACTGAGGCATTCAAAGCGAACTCTCACTGCTGCGGAGACGCTTGATGACAATGCCCTCAGGGCACGCGGTTATCTCGAGATTGCTCGCTGCATCGACATCGCCGAAGGGTCGGATAAGGCCCTTGGCGACTATGTGAAGGCGACTCAAACAGCCCGTGAAGGGCCCAAGTCACAACTTTTGGTCAACTGCTTGGGTGCATTAGGACGTGCCTATCGGACTTTATCTCAATTTGATAAGGCGAGAGTTATTTATCGGGAAGCTCTCGGACTTTGCCGCCAGCACGGCTCACCTATGTCTCATGGAAATACGCTTCTCGGGCTGGCTCGCATTGAAATTACTGTTGGCCATCTAAAGGCCGGTAAATCCCTGGCGAAAGATGCCCACCTCTTGTTTCTCAAGACCGGCTCCAAATGGTCGATCGCGCAGTCATTGAATGTGATTGGAGATGCTGAACGACTGTTGGGTTATCTTCCTGCTGCGGAGGCGGCTTATCGTGGGGCAACCGAGCTTTTGCACTCCATCAGCAGCATCGATGCGCCCTATGGCGATGCGAATATGGCCATCGCAATGATGGAACAGCAAAAATGGGAGGAGGCGGCAGAGCGACTTGATTTGGCGATTAAGGGTGCGCAAAAAACCGGGGCTAAGCGATCACTCCTAATGATAACGGCTGTGTCTTTATTACCCGATGCGATGCTGCACCGATGGTCACATTATGACCGGAAGACTCATTTTCTCGACTCTTTACTCCATGGGAAATTAGCCGATCTCGATATTCCTTTATTCGTTGAAAAAGCAGCTCGGTATCTCACAGAAATTGGCGAGCGACAAAGAGCAGAATTTGCATGGCATCTTACAGTGAATCAACTCACTCGTCTCGGGCGCCTCGATGATGCGGAGAGGATTCGATCCGAGTGGCGCAGCTTGGCACCGGGTCCGTAGCCCATGTGCACCATTCTCATTCTATCCAGGCCAACATCATCTCAGCCCCTGATTCTGGGAGCGAATCGAGATGAATTCTATGAGCGACCCACTGCAGCCCCCGCGATGATCAGTCAATCGCCTCCCATTTTTGCGGGTCGAGATCTGCGAGCTGGTGGGACCTGGTTCGGCGTTAGGCCAGATGGTTTTTTCGTTGCTCTCACCAATCAACCGGACGACACAGCCTCGTCGCCAGACCGAATTTCGCGCGGCACATTAGTCGTTGAACTCCTCGCTGCAGCCGATGCTGATTCAGCACGACGCGTTCTCTCCAAATTCAAGACAAACCCCTACAATCGGTTTAACCTTTTGGTCGGCTATCCAGACGATTTTTTTGTCGCCTACGGCAGAGATTTAATCACGCAGGACAGCGTACCAGTGGGCTTGTCTATCCTTGGGAACGGCCGCTTAAATAGTCCTGACTTGTCAAAGGTGAGCCGGGCGAGAGACCTGTACCGACAGCGATGTCTCGTCGAGCCGCCGACCCATGCCATGAAAGCCATCTTGGCTGATGTTTTTTTTACCCCGGATGAAGACAATACTCTGTCTGTCCGGCCGCCGGCCCTCGATGCAATTTGCGTCAGGACACCCGTGTACGGAACTCGTTCTTCTGCTCTCGTAACATTTGGTAGACGTCGGGTCGATTCGTATTTGTATGCTGATGGACCACCAGATGAGACGCCATTTGAGGATGTAACTGGACAAATCAGGCCTGCCCAATGATAGGCTTGGTGCCATGATGGACTTCTCTAAGCGACTGGACCTCTTACCCCATTTGGGCATCGGTGTTTCGACCGAATATGGCGCGGCGACCCAAGCAAATGCGTTACATATTGCAGAATTGGTTCAACATCATCCTCAATATGCTCGTTTTCTTGAGGTGGGTGTCACAGTTGAGACGGGACTCGATAGTCAAGCTGTGTCATGGGTTGAATCGGGCCGTCCGACGACCTACCACTTTTTAGACATCAACCTCGATGATCCGAGAGATCTCAGCGGTCACTGGGTCGACAAATTTCAAGCATTGAAGACCACGCTTGATCCAGCTTGGATCTGTGGTGATGCGGGTCTCTGGCATTTCGGACCACGCGACCGTGGCCACATGCTCCTTCTGCCGCCTATACTGAGTCGGGACAGTGCCAAAGAAATGGCTGAAGGCATCGTCAAGCTAAGAGACCTAAGCGGTTTGGAGGTTTTGCCAGAAAACCCACCAGGCCATGTGTTCGTAGGCGACCTGCACCTCCTGGATTTTTTTGCACTGGTGCAAGACGAAGCCGATACCGGAATGTTATTGGATGCAGCCCACTTGGCCATATACCAGGATGTGATGGGCCATTCGCCTCTCACTGGACTTGATGGTTTCCCCATGGAACGAATCGTCGAGATGCACATCGCCGGGGCAACATTCGTTGATGCCGAGGGTCTCCAAGTCATCGAGGACGACCATACAACCAATGTTTTACCGGCCACTTGGTCTATCGCTCAACGTGTTTTAAGCGAGGCTGCCGGGCTCAAAGCCATTATCTTCGAATGTGAGCGAAATCCCCTGGATGAATGCCTTGATGGCTTCAGAAAAATTGACCATTTAGCAAAGGGATCAGCTTTTGGCCGGGAATCTCAGTCATGACGACCCAAACCCTTCAAAAAATCATTGTTCGCATGTTATTCGACCAGACGTTTTGTAATGCCATCTACGCTGATCCTGCCTCCGCCTTAGGTCCTGTTCAAATCGAACAAGAGACTCGTGATTGGTTAAGGCAAACGGATCGGCGCCGATGGAATGTCGACACCGCTCGATGTGCAAGAACACTGTCGGCTCTTCTCGAAGAATACCCCTCATCTGCGGTTCTGTGCTCACAACACACAGAGTTAAACGCCTTGCTATCATTTTTTGAGTCACGCGTTTTTCATGACGCCATTATGAATGATGTGTCACTCGCTTTGGCTTTCGGTGCATGGCTGAGTACAATGTCATATTCAGATACACCTATGGTTCGACTAGAAATCTGCATTGCGCAGCGTCGGCGCTTACGCCCTCATTCAGGCTCTGACAGTCTATATTGCCTATCAAACGCGGTGGATGTTTTGGCTGTGGCTGCAGGGACATTGGCGCGGTACCAAGCCATTCAGTCTGGCCTACCCACCGACCCTAAAGATCGGGTCGAACACATAATGACCCTGTCGGCTCGAAAGGTTTATTCCGCTCAATCTGTTCCGGTATCTGAACGAGAGTTTTTGATCGTTGACCTAACAGAGACGGGTGGAGTTGGTGATGCCAGTGAAGACCTGTACAAATGGCTCAAGCATTTTCGACATGGACTCAGTCATCAAGAGATGTTGGATATGTCTGAGAATATGGGTCTAAATTCAACGGAATCCGTCTCTCTCGTAAATGATATGGTCGCCGACGGTTTGATCGCCATCAACGAGGTCCGTCCGCTCTAGATAAGGCGCGGGACATGAAAATTCTTACATTTCGTTTACAATCGTTCGTATTTCTAAACCATTGACTTCTTTTTTGGTTTTTTTTCGACCAATGAAAACTTTTGCACTTGCTGTGATCGGGGGATCCGATCAATACACCCAACACTATTTTGTAAAAATGATAAACTTTAGGATGGAGTTATCGTCATGATAAACCGACTTCTTCGAGCGTCTATAGCCCTTGTATCCATAATCGCCTTAGCGGCATGTGGTGGTGACAGCGATGGTGGCAGTGCTGCAGCAGGCAGCCCATGTGCAGACAGCAGTGACTGCGCTGCTGGTGTCTGTGCCAGCGTTCCTTCCGCAGGCCAAATTTGCGTAGAGCCATGTGTCGAGGGCATGTGTTCAGCTGGCTTTGCATGTAGCCAGAACTACTGTCTGCCTGTCGCTGGTGGTGCCGGTGGTGCCGGTGGTACCGGTGGGACACTTGATAATGGTGCTGGTGGAACCGGTGGCGGAGCTGGCGGAGTTGGTGGTGGTACTGGTGGTACTGGCGGCGGTGCCGGTGGTGCTGGTGGCGGTGCCGGTGGTGCTGGTGGCGGTGCCGGTGGTGCTGGTGGCGGCAGCGGTGACACAGGTGTTGCCGAGTGTCAGTCTCTAGTCCAATGTTTGAACGGCTGTAACGACCAAGCATGTCAACAAGGGTGTCTCGCATCGGCTACCCCAGAAGCCCAGGCTCGATTCAGTTCAATCCAGACCTGCATCCAAGCGAATCAATGCGCTGACCAGGTCACCAATATGATAGACCAGGACTGCTTGGCTGATAATTGCGGCCCAGAGCTCGATGCGTGCGGCCTTGGCGGTGGTGCCGGGCCAATGGGCAATGGAACCTGCGATGGCTTGTTCAGCTGCGCCAACCAATGCCCAATGGGCAACCAAGACTGCATCAATCAGTGCATTGAATCCACCTCTGAAGAGGGTTGGAATCAGGCGCAATCCCTTCTGCAATGCGGTCAAACAAACTGCCCAGACAACTCCAATGCTTGCTTGCAAGAGCAATGTGCGGCCCAATGGAATGCATGCTTTGGTGAACCTGCCATGCCGAGTGGAAACGGGACTTGCAACGGTTTCCTAGAGTGCCTCAATGGAATGCAGCAGAGCCAAAACGAATGCATTGAAGCCACAAGCCCAGCGTCCTATGCGCTTTTCGAAGCGATCACAGCCTGTATTAACGCAAACAACTGCATGACCGATGCGTGTATTAATGACAACTGCAGCGCGGAAGTCCAAGCCTGTACAGTAGACGGTCGTCAATTTGGAATGACCGGTTGCGGTGAGACTTTGACGTGCTTTAACGCCTGCCCCAATGATGCAAGTGGTCAAGCATGCGCAACGGCCTGTACAGACGCTTTGTCTGAAGCTGGATTCAGCTTATTCCAAAACGTTGGAACGTGTGTAAATGCCAATATGTGCCAGGCCGTCACTGCCGAGGCCTGTGCAGCATGCGTTGAGGACATCAACGCCTGTAACGCCAACTAAAGCCGAGGCGACAGAGGGGAATCTGGATATGCCGAGAGACGCTGTTTGAGCGCATGTCCAGATTTACCCCACTTCAATATTTAGCGCCTTTTTTTAGCGCATCCTTCCTCAAATTCTGTACAGTTGGTGCCAGCGGTGTCGTCGTGAACCTGGGTATGTTAGCTCTACTCAGACACGTCGATATGAGAAGCTCATTCGCTTCAGCAATCGCCATTTTTATCTCCATCATCACAAACTTCATCATGAATGAACTGTGGACCTTCAGAGATCGGCGAACGACCTCAGGCATGGCCATTCGCGCCCTTCGATTTCAGCTCGTCTCATTGGTCGGTGCTTTGGTCCAATGGACCGTATTCTTGCTCGCCAACGTTGCGTTATTGGCTCTCATTTTCGGAGATGGCCCATTCGATCAATATCTTGACGAGGCCGGTCAGACCTTGAGCGCGATGCTCAAGACTTTGGTCGTCAATCCACCAGAGATCGGCGGCTATATTTATCTGTCTCAATTATTAGGTATTGCGGTCGCAACGGTTTGGAACTATCTCGCTAACTTCAACTGGACTTGGCGCACACAAGACGGGGGTTAGTCAAGGTCGTCGGCAATCTGGTCACGCAGACCTTGGATTTCGCCAAGGGCCTTTAGATGGTTCAGCTGCCCCGCATATTCGAGTCCAGAATCGAGCGCATCGAGTGCAGACTGAATGTCATCCAAATCATAGAAGAGTTCGCCCAGTTGGTAGTAAATATAGACCTCCGGGTTATCTCCTTTAAGCGCTTTTTCGAGAAGGCTGATCGCATCTTCGTTTTGGCCAAGGGCCTTGTACTCCAATGCCAAACCATAGAGAGCAAAGGGGTCATTCGGGTCTTCCGCCAGCATGGTCTTAAGTGCGGCAATTCGATTGGTTCTTGCGTCTACCATAAGATGCGCAACCGAATGGTTTCGTCGTAGGACAAGAGTTGGTCGCGCAGTTCATCTTCTCGGTCTGACCCTGCGATATCGAGAATCAAATATGAGTAATTAGGGTTCGATTGCAGATATTCCGCAGCAATGTTGATCCCCAACTCGGCTATACCCGTATGGAGCTTACTTAAAACGCCCGGTACGTTGCGATGGAAATGGATAATGCGGTGATGATTTGCATGTAATCTCGGCAACTGTACGGCGGGCACATTGACGGCCGATGCCGTCGCTCCATTATTCATTAATCGAATCAATCGGGTCGCTGCCGATTCGGCAATATTCTGCTGAGCTTCAATGGTCGAACCGCCGATATGGGGCGTTAGAATCACATTGTCCAAGCCTTGTAGCGGGCTTTCAAACGGTTCATCGTTAGATGCAGGCTCGCGAGGGAACACATCGACAGCAGCGCCAGCTAAGTGGCCGCTGATTAGCGCGTGTTTTAAAGCGATGAGGTCCACGACATGTCCGCGTGCATTATTAATCAGGTACGCGCCGTGCTTCATACAGGCAATTTCTTGGTCGCCAAGCATATTACTGGTCGCCGCCGTAGCGGGTACATGAAGTGTCACAACATCAGAGCGTTCCAAGAGATCATCGAGTGACTTGGCCTCTTGGGCATTGCCCATGGGCAGTACATCGACAATGTCGTGATATAAGACCTGCATACCCATGGCTTCTGCGAGAACCGAGACTTGTGAGCCGATTCGGCCATAGCCAATAATACCCAGGGTTCGCCCACGAATCTCATGGGCACCCAATGCTGACTTCATCCATTGACCGGCATGCATGCCTGCAGATCGATCAAAAAGGCGTCTATGCAATGCCACAATCTCTGAAATCACAAGTTCCGCGACTGAGCGTGTATTTTGGAAAGGTGCATTGAAGACGGGTACGCCATGGGCTGCTGCTGCGTCCAGGTCAACCTGGTTGGTCCCGATACAGAAACAACCCACGCCCCAAAGGTGTTTGGCCGCTTTAAAAAAGTCCTCACGTAGGTGGGTCTTCGATCTCAATCCGATGAGATGTGCATCGCCCGCAACATCGATGAGGTCTTGACCTTGATAAGCCACAGCATGGGTTTCGACTTGGAAACCAGCTTCACGTAAAAGGTGTGCTGCGCGTTCGTGTACACCTTCCAATAGGACGACTTTTATCTTTTTCAAAGGATAGGACGTCTTCATTACTGCCTCCGTTTCGCTGCGGACCATATCTTGATTCGCCAAAGAAGAGAACGTCTTCTAACACCATATGAAGTCAGATTCTCTACAATCATCTGCAAGTGTACGTTCTGTTTTTTGGACTCAGTTAGAGACGGTGCGAAGCCAATCGAAGTTGGTGGGACTTACTATGTTAGGCCTTGAAGTGCCTTTCGAGCTCAACCCACACTGTCCGATTCATGTCTCAGGTCATTGGTTTAAGGTCACATCACCCGATGCCCATGGTGTTAGTCCGCCTTGATAAACGTGCCATGAGCTGGTGACTTTTTGACACCTGGAAATGCGAGGATTTTGTTATGGATCGCAACGTATACGCCGGGTTGTAAAACCTGCACGGCCATGAGTGCTTCGGTCACATTTTGGACCGCATCGGTGTGTTTCATTTCATAAGGGCGCATCGCACCCGTAAAGACAATTGGAACAGTCAAATTCGGGTTTAATTTCAAGGTCCGATCACCTGATTCCGTTAGCCGGTCTGTCCCATGAACGACCACAACACCATCGTGCAATTGCGCCATTGCACCAGCCGTCCTCGCAATCAGTGCATGGTCGGCCTCAGTCATTGTGAGACTGTCTTTGTTCATCAGTGGCACTCTGACCAGTTCGACACCCCTCAGTTGCAATGAGGCGAGGAGTACATCGAGCACATTGACCTGGTTCGCCATCACGCCGCTCATTTCATCGTACGTCTTCTCGATTGTGCCTCCGGTGGAAATGAGTGCGATTTTTCTTTTCATGTAGTTGACCGTTTACTGTTCGTTATTGGGCTGAGCAGTGCTGCTGAAATGTCGCTAATGGCCGGACATCCGCAAAGCGCCATCGCTTCTAGCAATTCTGCGCGTAAAAGAGCAAGGACTGTCTCTACTCCATGTTGACCATCGTAAGCGAGTCCCCAGATAGTTGGTCGGCCAATTAAGACGGCCTTCGCACCGAGCGCCAACGCTTTTACGATGTCTGTGCCCCGACGAATTGCGCCATCGACCAAAACATCAACCTCTCCACCCACGGCATCAACAACATAGGGGAGAGCAACAGAGCTTGGCGGGGCGGTATCGAGTTGTCGTCCGCCGTGGTTGGAAACAATGACAGCCGATACACCAGATTGGACAGCTCTCAGCGCGTCATCTGGGCGCACGATTCCCTTGATCACAATAGGCAGCCGAGTTTGATTAACCAACCAATCTACATCCGCCCATGTCAAAGATGGGTCGAGCATCTCCCGAACATATTTGGCCAGTGCTGAGCCGCTGCTGGGTCGAGACAGATTTGCGAGACCCGCCTCTTTTAAATTGGCGATTTCGAGTGTAGGAGGGAGATGGAAACCGGTTTCCAGGTCTCCCTCTCGAGTCCCAATTTCTGCGGCATCGACGGTCAATACGATCGCTTTGTACCCCGCAGCTTCAGCTCTCTGAACGAGTGCTTTCGTCACCTCCCGATCTTTGTATACGTAAAGTTGAAACCACAGTGGGGCCGTTGCATCTTTGGCCAAAGCCTCCAATGATACATTGGACAGAGTACTGACACACGCGACGGTACCGAATGACCCAGCGGCTTTGACGGTTGCTCTTTCGGCGTCACGGTGCGCGAGTCCATGAAATGCGGTCGGTGCAATCAGGACTGGAGCAGACAGCTCCGTTCCCAAGACTGATGTTGAACACCGCCTCTCAGAGACATCGACGAGCACTCGATACCACAGGTTCATCCGATCCCAAGTCGCTCGGTTTTCTCTCAACGTAATCTCGTCTCGCGATCCGCCCCGAAAGTAGGTGGCTGCCATTTTATTCAGTTTTGAGTAGGCAATCTGCTCGAGTTCATAGAGAGACTGAATCATTTTAGACTGACATCTTTTCTTTAAGGCCTATGGTGGCGTTGACGCATTATGTGCCGTTAAGTCTGACCTAGGTTGTCCCTCGCAGCAAGCGCCATGATTTAGGCGTGTTTCGAAATAATTGTGACCATTAACGCGATGGCTAAAATCAGCGTACCGTTTAGTGTCATACTGATCCAAAGAGCGGAACGCGTCCATTCCTGATGCTGTTCATCGCCGCCACCGTCTTGAACCATCTGATGATGGACGTCATGAGAGGAGCCGAAGTGCAGCGGCGCATCCAGCAGGAAGACAGGCCCATCAAAATCATCAATAGGTTCCTCGGCGACGGACTCTAGATTGTTTGCTGCGTGCGCAAGTGCATGTTCTTGCAGCTTAAGTACTGGAATATCGCGCAAGGTCGGCATCGTACGCTCGGTGCTAGCAGACTGGTCACTTAACACTTCCAATAACTTACGGAGCATGGATCGGGCATCGGGGAAACGCGCCTCAGGCTTCTTTGCCATAGCGAGTCGAATTGTAGATTCGAGACCAGCTGGGACTGCTAAACTGCGGGGAAGCATCGGAATTGCTTCGTTTATATGTCGCTCTAGCATCATCCAGGCATTTGCAGCGCTGTAAGGCGCATGACCCGATACCATTTCAAATAAGATCACGCCCAGCGCGTAGAGGTCAGCACTTGGACCCACTGCGTGTCCCAAGCACTGTTCGGGGGCACAATACCCAGGCGTTCCAAGAGCCTGTGGATGATTGAATAGAGATTGGGCCGACCGTTCATTGCGCAGTGATGCGATTCCGAAATCTAAAATTTTGACTAAGTCTTCACCTGTCGAAGCCCGGCTGATCATAATGTTTGCTGGCTTGAGATCCCGGTGCACCAGGCCGATTTCATGGGTTTCTACAAGAGCGCGCAATATTTGCTCAGCAATGTTGATTGCCCGAATCGGGTCCAGTGGACCTTCGCTGCGAATCAGCTCAGTAAGCTCAGAGCCCTTGACGTATTCAAGCACCATGAAAAGCTGGCCATTCATTTCTCCATAGTCAAAAAGTGTCACGACTGACGGGTGGCTTAGGCGAGCAAGAACCCGAGCCTCGTGAAAAAAACGGACGCGATTATCTGGATCCGAACTGAGGTGTTTGCTGATGAATTTAAGGGCAACTGTTCGGCCAACCGGATGCTGTAGGGCTCGATAGACCGTCCCATGTGCGCCCGCGCCAATCTGCTCTTGGAGTTCGTATTTCCCATTGACTAGCTCACCGATACGCGCCTTCGCTCCGTGGTGCAATGTCATATGGTTGGCCACCATCACCCTCCCGTTTCGGTATGAGCTAGTCCACAACCGAGTCCGTGCAGATCTACCCGACGGCCCTCGTGCTCACGTCTAACAATCCACACCGTTTTTTTGCTCTACCCCTTGCTTGAGGTTCGACGCTGTCCAAGGAGATATCTAACAGGCCATGGTACCTGGATGCGTCTTGTTTCGATTTTCCAGTCAAGCACGGTGTAGACTATCCTCGGTATCGTCTTGTTATAAATATAAGTAATGATACTTATATTGTTCAATTAGATCGGGGGTCGAGTGCTCTTTTTATTTGTGAGAGGCTGACTTTTTCTTTCTTATCTACCTAAAAATAAATGTTTTTTTGTTTTTTGAGGTCAGGGGGAACGTATATTCTTTTTGAAAGATAATGTCATTGTGACGGAATCCGGTTTGTCCGCGAACAAGAGCATTTCGACTTGATTTATAACCCATTTAAAACGACCCAAAAAAAACAGATGGTTTTAGAATCCTGGATTTGATGCCGTTGGTGGTTGGTCATTCGGATAAATCTAAACGTTGTCCGTACTGATTTTGACGACAATCAGTCTGAGCGGTCGGCCCCATGAGTCTCACTTCATTGCAGATCGCTAAGTTGGTTTAGCTGGTCCCCACAGGGCTTTGAGTCTCTGATCACGACCACACCCTTTTCGGTATCGTTTATAGTGCAGAGGCTTCTTTTGATAGAAGTTTTGGTGATATTCTTCGGCTGGGTAAAAGCGAGTCGCAGGTTTAATTTCTGTTGCGATCTTACCCTTAAATCGAGGGCTTTTTTTGAGTTCGGCAAATGAATTTATAGCGTCTTGATTCTGCTTTGCATTGTACGTGTAGATGCCTGACCGATATTGCGTCCCTCTGTCGCAGAACTGACCAGCCTTGCTCAGGGGGTCAATATTACGCCAAAATACGCCCAGTAATTTCTCGTAGTTGACCAGCTTGGGATCGTAGACAACTTGAATGGCCTCTGTATGACCGGTTAGGCCACGTGCAACGGCCAGGTAGGCTGGGTTCTCGACGAATCCATCCGTATAGCCTGACGTTGTTTTCACAACGCCTTCTACGCCATCAAAAGGTGGTTCCATGCACCAAAAACAGCCGCCAGCAAACAAAGCAACGTCCATACCTGGAGGCAACCAAGACAGGTCTGCAGCTGGCTTCGCTGCATTGGGCTTATTTTTTACATTTCCAGAGTTTGCGTGACATGCCGTCCCGAGTACCAGGCATGCCATCATCACGATGATCAATCGTCCGTTTACATAACACATATAAGTTACATTCCTTTCGTATATAGACCCATCCTAAATTAAGGTCGAATGCAGCTCAATAAGACAAGTGGTTGACCTGAGTGCTAACGAACTGTTGAATAGGGCTGCATTGGGCGCGTCGGTCCGTCAATGAACCAAGTTTGGAGTTGTGAAGTGCGTAGTTTTCTAACTGTTTGTTTAACTCTATCATTCCTACCTATTGCTCATGCACAAGAACCTGTCCGGGCTTGGCAAGGTAATCGAACGGTTGTTCAAAGCAAACATCTGGTCCCGGTTGTCAAGGATGGTGAAGGGTACGGAGAGAAGTATACGTTCGATGCGAAATTTGGTGATCGGGGGAGTTTCTACTTCTCCATGGCCATAGCAAACTTGGGTATTGGCGATAAGAAAATGGAGGCTAAGGGTCGTCTGACACTCGACGGTAAAGTGATCCGCTGGAAACAAAAGCTAGCCGCAGGAGAATGGTCATTCAATGCCAGCCCACTCTCGATTAAGGCGGGAAGCGCTGAGCTATCGGGTGAGCCGCAAGAACTTAAGTTTTCTGTAAAGGCGGAGGGACACGTCCTGACGGCCACCATGAAGGCTGTCGCACAGCCATGGCGACCGAGAAACGGACAGGTACTCTTCGGGAAATCTCGCAAGGCGACAGATTTTACAATTTTTCCGCTTGGCAACGTTGAACTGACGTTGACCAAGCCGGATGGAAGCGCCGTCACGGTCACAGGTATCGGCTATGGCGCCCGTTCTTGGAGCGAAATCGCAGTCTATGAGCAATCTCGGGCAAGTTTAGAATTTCGCGGCATTGATGGCGACAAAACCATATACATCCGCGAGATCATGCCATCGAAAGAGTATTCCCAAAAGCGCGTGGCCTATCTCCTTATTACAAAAGGCGACCAGATTTTAGTTGAATCTTTCGATTTTGAACTCGATGTCCAGGACACGTACGTTGATTCCGAGCATCCTAATCAATATCGCGTTCCTGTCAGCGTAAACATCATGGGTCAAGATGCCGAAGATAAAGCAAGACTCGTCAGAGGTCGCTTGGTCAAAAATAAGCTCAGAAAGCGAAAAGATATTTTGGCTTCAATGAATTCGATCGTGAGAATGGTCGCCAAAAGATATAGCCAGCCAGTAAGCTATAGTTACGACACAGACTATCTATTTGAGGTGAAGCTGGGTGATAAGGTCGAAAGTCTATCAGGCTTGGGTCGTTACGAATTTTACCACTGGAAGAAATAGGGCCTTTGCATCTTGAGTCTGACGAATGTTGACTGCCAACTATGAGTGAAAAAGAACCTCTGATCAAAGAGCCGGACCGCCAATTCAAAGGCCTCCGGCAATTCAATTCACCCGACGGACATCGGGTTTCCAATCGACGGGACCGAATGAATCCAAATTGGATGCATTGGTTTCCGACGGACAGTGCAGTTGACCGTTTTGCACGTGCTCTTTGCGAGCGCTGTGCGGTGGATATGAAGGAGTTCTCCGAATCGTTTGAGTTTTTCACCCGCACCCGTCGTAAAATGCGTGCGTCAATCGTCACCGATTTGTGCTGCGGTCACGGATTGACAGGGCTTTTGTTCGCAATCTTTGAACGCGAGGTAGAACAAGTTCACTTGGTCGATCAAATGTGTCCGCTAAGTTTTGAACGGATTTATGATGCCGCGCTTGACGTGGCGCCATGGGTGAAACGGAAAGTGCAGTTTCACACGATGAGTATAAATCAATATGTACCCGAGCAAGGCTCTTCCATTCTTGGGATACATGCGTGTGGGTCGCGAACAGACCGCTGTATTGATCTCGCAATAGAACTTGAGACACCGGTTGCTCTCATGCCCTGCTGTCATTCATCCGTATCCTACGGTGCAAGACCTCGCGCCTTCGACGAATCATTAGGGATTCGCTTGGCCATAGATGTCGACCGGACGTATCGACTTAGAAACAATGGATACGATGTTGACTGGAAAGCAATCCCCAAGGTGGTCACACCGATGAATCGGATTATCATTGGGAAGCCATTGGGAGCCAATGGATGAAAAGTGGACACGTCGTGCAGGTTCCGAATGAGCCTGCTTTAGTCTGTAATGGCCGTCTTACGTTACATCAGATTCCATCTGCCCATGACAACTTGATCTGGCTTCTTGTCTGCAATGAAACCGGAGATTGTGCGGCAGTCGATGGTCCCGATGGCACCGCCGTTGCCGAGTACTGCACTCGACATAATTTTCGATTAACAAAAATTTTGAA
>MDTC01003526.1_pt1 | contig 18378 bp, 23 predicted proteins | sample 811181 | NCBI WGS metagenome assembly MDTC01 (sample SAMN05326644, study PRJNA326480) | marine metagenome | isolation source: seawater | place: Pacific Ocean: North | collected 2011
GGAGAGAAAAGAGCTTAAATTAGGACTCGATCTAACAGACAATTTTTCTGCTATAGATATGGGTAACTGTCAGATCAAGTCGTGGTCACTACACATAATAGCTTTTATTTTCATTTACCTCTTTATCAAACATTTTATTATCAAGCGGTCCGTTGACTTCGACATTTGCGAAAGAAACTGCTGATAAACTAATTAGCACTGTAGTGATAAACCATTTCATTTCCCCTCCTTATAAATTGGTAATTAACATTGATTTTAATTTTGTAACCTATAGCAGGAAAGGAAAGGAAAGGAAAACAGTGTGAAATAATTACCACCTTTTCAAAGCATTCGCTCATTGAGAAACAACACAGAGAGTCAACTTGATTCATTTTAGCTCGTTCTACCCCAAAAATCCTCCCTCAGGCCTTGTATCATAGATATTGATGGAAATTATCACATTAAATTCCACTTATAACTCTTCAAAAATCTATAGATTCACTGAATTGGTAGACACAGCGGATTCAAAATCCGCCGACTTCACGGTCATGGGAGTTCAAGTCTCCCCGGAGGCACCATTTTTATTTACAATGGAAAAATAAATTATCAAATTCTGCTTTAGGAAAATTGTTGTAATTTTCTAAAGAGTCACTCCAAGAATAGTCTGGAGACGACGAAGTCGCCCCAAGTAAAATCTTATTATTGAATTTTAAGATCTAAAATCCATACAGGTTCATCAAGCCGATCGCCAAGACATTCTCTAATGCCAGCCATTTTTAGAACCTTATCTGGACCGCTTAGTTTATCCAACGCTGTATACAATAGGGCTGAAGGAACAGCGATGCTAATCGCAGGACGAGATAGCGGGAACCCATTTTTGTCTCTAAAAGTAATATAAATGCGTTTACTATGTAATTGCCCTTCGGTCGTTACACCGTTAGCAAAAATATTTATAGAGTAGCTAACTCCAGAAAGATCTACTCCCGGGTTATAACCCTGAATTAATTCAACAAGGGTTTTACTGACCATAGTATCACAAACACCTTGGTCATTCTTCCTAATAACCTGCAATGTCGCATTCAAGTCGACATTCATGCTAGATGGGTATGGGGTTAAATTTACCAGCTCAACCAATTGTAGTGATGAATCAGCTTCAACACATTTCGGATACTCTGTAAGCCTCAAATCACTTCCTGCTGCCATTTGATTCTGAATGTATTTAGTTACTGTCTTTAGCCCCTCAATCCGTAGGACTTCAGTATTCATCCCCGCCTGATTTACAGATACAACTAATGCCCCTCTATTACCTGCTGGATTATTTATAGAACTATCAAATACCGAATTTGCAGCCATTATAGGAACGTTAGGCAAGTCGAGATCAGCAAGTCTCTCTGAAAAAACTTCTACGTCACATGTTCCACCGTCATATAAAAGAGGTCGTACTAAAGTGACTCTAGTACTTGTGTCTACTTGTACAGCGAACGAGCTTAGCGGAATAAGTAACATGAGTAATGCGATAATTGGTTTCATTTGGCCCCCCTGAAATTGGTTAAGATTGTAGTGGGATTAACACTATATTGTAAAATCCTCAATAACTACTCTCTTTCAAAATAATAAATTATGTTTTTACTGCAGACTGAGCAAAGCAGGAGCTTATGAATAAAATCAAATACCTAACGCCTTAGCTCCAATTATAACAGCTCCGCAGCACATAATAAGAGCCATCCTGGGGCTTCTTCCAGTCTTGGTTTCATATACATAAGTAAGCTATCCAGAGGATGGTATAAAGTGGCAATTAAACGACTATGTTAGAAAGCTAACACTCCTATAAAGTTTTCCTTGGAAGACATAATATTTAGTCTTGAGGGTAGTATATGGGTAGATAAATAAAAATTTATGAACCTTGGAGACTTAAATGAAAATGCGATTATGGGCAGCAATCTTACTGGCATCCACAACTTTTCTAAGCTCAGCTTATGCTCAAATGTTTGTGAACGGCCAAAAAGTAGACAATGTTGAAATTGAAAACATTCAACAAACACTATCCTATACAGATATGGACACTCAGAATTGGTTTTATAAATACCAAATAAATGGATTCCATATAGGCGCATACAAAGCTCAGATTATTCCGATAACTAAAGAGGTTTACGAACTAATGGAAAGTTTAGATAAATCCAAAAAGTATAAGTGCAGCAACCTAAAACTAACTGCCAAAACAGATTTTCAAGATAAGGGTTATGTGGAGCAACTATTTGTGCTCAGTATGGATTGTGAGGAAATCTAGACTTTGAAAATACTTTCACGGCGCACCCGTGACGCCGCTGAGACTTCTACCATCTTAGAAGGGGGCCCCGCGGGCACCTCCACTAATGCATCAGCTTTTCCATTGGTATTAGGTACATAATCTTGTTCTCAGGCGACTCCATAATTACTTGTTGTTGGTCTACCGATATAGCTTTAACTTCAGCACCCTTAGGAACTGGCATTCTATCAAATCCTAGCATCACTTTCTCACCCACACATATTTCTGTATGGTCTTTCATACAGCCTCTAGGGATGGCCACCTTATCAAAAGGAAAATGATAATACGTGTATTGTGAGCCTTTTTTTGTTACGAGAATACCAGATTTTTCTTGTATAGCATAAACCTTATGAAGTACTTGCTGCTGCTCTAGCGGATAGACAAAATCTCCAACACAAACATAATCCTCGCCTAGGGGACAGCCGTTAGCTTTCGCTATATAGTCGACATGATAGCGTTCATATTTTCCTGTTAAATCATTCACCACAGTAAACATCTTTTGCTTTGGCTGAAATGCTACAAGATAGGCAAAACCAGAATCGTAGTTCAATGGTATTACTTTGTCGCCAACACAATAAGTCCCCCAACAACCTTGCGCAAGATGAAGGTCATTGGCTTTATATGTTTGATGCAATTTAAACGGCTCAATGATGACCTCTACTTGATCCTCATCCATAACCTCAACAATTCTCGCATAGCCTTGCGACATCGTTATAGGTATCACCTGTTCTGCCTTCATAAACTGATAATCCTCTGCCCCAATAGCAGAAGCACAGTAGATCATTAGAATCACCTTTAAGTACCACATACCGCCTCCATTTTCTCGAGATTATAACACTCAGCAATTTTGCAAAGAAGAGCATTATTTTCATTGAATTCCGGTGACGAGATTGCGATACCAATAGTATGAAAAAACTAGGCTTAATTGGGGCTGGACAGCTGGCATACATGATTTGTGAAGCGGCAAAGACTTGGGATGTGGCTTGTATTTGTTTAGATAAAAGCGACGCGCCTGCTCATCGGCTCTGTCAAGATCGCATTGTGGGATCTACCAACGATGGTACGAAATACACGGAACTTGCGAAAAAAAGTGATGTGCTGACCATTGAAATCGAAAAAATCGATTTAGAAGCGTTGGGTGATCTGAATATTATACCCAATGAACAATGTTTAAAAATACTTTGTAACAAGTATTTGCAAAAAGAATTTTTACAAGAAAACAAGATTCCTAGTGCTCCATTTTTCTTGGTTACATCTAGATCTGACTTGGAACGTAATAAAGATGGCAGCTTTGTTTTAAAACTTGCTAGTGGCGGCTACGATGGTCGCGGAGTATTTACCTGGCCCAATAGTGATCTAAAAGATGATTTTTTTCATTCGCAAGTCTATGCCGAAGAAAAACAAGAGATCGCAAAGGAGCTGGCGATGATCGTAAGCCGCAATGCGAAGGGACAGATCGCAAGCTTTCCAGCCACGGAAATGCAAATGCGAGAGGACAAGCAGCTTGATTACTTATTCTCACCAGCAGCCATTGAAGAGACCTTAAACCATCAAATGCAGGACATATGCAAAAACATTGTCACAAAACTAAATTACCAAGGGGTTCTTGCCATTGAGTTTTTTCTAACCAAATCCGGCGAACTACTTGTAAACGAGATGGCTCCTCGTCCGCACAATTCAGGCCACCACACCATTGAAGCCTGTGAGTCCTCGCAATTTGATCATGTCATTGCCAGCGCATTTGATTGGGACTTACCCTCCACAAAGCAAAATCAAGCCGCCGCTGTATTAAACCTCATTGGATTAAGTAAAGAGCAATGTGAAAGCTTGCTGGAGCCAGAAATTCGCGGTGCTTATTTGCATTATTACCACAAAGCAGCTAGGCCAGGCAGGAAAGTGGGGCATATTTGTTTTGTTGCACAAAGACTAGAAGATGCGGTAGAAAACCTTAAAAAGGTACAAGAAAGGATAAAAGAATATGCCTAAAGTAGCCATAGCCATGGGAAGCCGCAGTGACTTGGAAGTTATGAAAGCAGCAAAGGACTTTTTAGACGATTTTTCTATCGACAATGAAGTGATGATCCTCTCGGCTCATCGCACTCCAGAGGAAATGTTAGAATTTGCCCAAAAAGCGGAGTCAAAGGGTTATGCCGTTATTATCGCAGGAGCCGGCGGTGCCGCACACCTGCCTGGTATGCTGGCCAGTGCGACCATACTACCTGTTATCGGAGTGCCGGTACGCTCCTCCAACTCCCTAGATGGCTGGGACTCCTTATTATCCATCGCCCAAATGCCCAATGGGGTGCCTGTGGCAACCGTAGCCGTCAACGCTTCCCAAAACGCCGCCATTCTCGCTTGCCAAATTCTTGCTAATTCTGATGAAGGGATAAAATCCAAACTAAAAGACTTTAAAAAATCACTCAAAGAAAAAGTAAAGAAACAACGACAAGAAATTAATTTCTAAAAATTAAAATTTGCCCTTGAACTTCTATATTCACCTTCCCGTAGGCGATATTGGAAAGGCCATGACTCGAAAACGATTTCAAATTGTTGTATATTGCATACTCCACTTCACCGTGAACACGTAAATGATCTTGTTTGCCCAAACACAGTATAGAAAATACACCCTGGTGCTCCATGCAATGCTTGGCGTTGGATAGAAGCAGGACTTCCGAATCAAAGTGAGCGCAAGCAGAAATCTGATGCTGTTGAAAATACTCAAAACCACTAAAGATGGATAGCCACTCTTGATCTCTACGCCCACCTAAAAAGCCTTGCATAAAATAGTGCTTATAAAATTGTGGTAATAAGCGAAACGCAGCCTCCAAATCAGATTCATTCTTTCTTTCCGGCAAAAGAATATCCATCTGCTGGGGACTAGAGGAATCCCCGTCTCCTATGCTAATGCCCATGGCCTTTTTTCGGTACTTTACGCCTGCATCAATAAATAATACAGGCTCTTGGTACTTAGCGTTCTGGGCAAATGGCCCAATGAGGTAAAGATTATCGCTTTTAAAGCCCTTTAAATAGGATTCCAAACTTGTCATGGCCCTGATTAAACACTATAAAATGCCATATGCAATGCAAAATTATTCTACCCAAAATCGTTCAAGAAGTACATCTAGGCACTACAAAAGAAGAGCAGCAGCATAAGCAGCTCGTTGCCATTCGAATTGATATACTATTTAACTCTCCTCCCCTTGGTTGCATCAATGATGACATCAAGCAGACCATGGACTATGCCCAGCTTGCAGAAGATGTGGAATCCATCTGCCAAGCAGACAAGTTTCATTTGATCGAACATCTGGCCGCGCAGATTTACCAAGGATTAAAAGATAAACACTATGCTAAATTACAAGTAAGTGTGCACAAGGAAAAACCGCCCCATCGTTTGCTAGATTTTGGTGCTACTTGCGTATACGGAGATGAAATCAAGTGATTGCACTTTCCTTGGGATCCAACCTTGGAGACCGACGAGCCAATCTACAAAAAGCATGTAGCTTGTTGTCTGACAATCAATTTCAAATTCACTGCAAATCTAGTATTTATGAAAGTCCGGCTGCGGTGAAAGAAAACAATGCCAAAGATTCCTGGAGTCTTAACTTTTTAAATCAAGTAATATTAGGTGATTGCCCCTATACGGCCAAGGAGCTGCTAGGTAAAATTCAAAATATTGAGAAACAGATGGGTCGCGATGAAAAAAACAACTGGTCGCCCAGACCTATCGACATCGATATTTTGTTCTTTCACGAAGAAGAACATTCTGATGAGCATTTACAATTGCCGCACCCTGCGCTTTGGGATCGATACTTTATTTTAAGCCCTCTTTACGAAATCGCACATGCACAAATGCCTTTTTTTAATAAGCTCCAACAAGCTTATAAGAAATTGCCCATAAAAAATTGCCAATGGCTTGGCATAGTCAATCTTAGCCCAGATTCCTTTGCAGAAAAGGACACCAATATAGAAGCTAGAATTGAAACTGCGCTACTGGACAAGCCCCATATTCTGGATATTGGAGCTGTATCCACAAGGCCTGGAGCAGCACTATTTAGCCAAGAGCAAGAGTGGAGTATATTTGCAGATTTTCTTCCCGATATTATTTCTGAGGCAAAGAGCCAAGACATTCGCATTAGCATTGATACCCAATACCCAAAAACAGCCGAAGCGGCTATGGAAATGGGCGTGGATATGATCAATGATATAAGTGGTCTATCCAATGAAATGCAAGATATAGCCCGTGCATCCGATGTTGATTGGGTTTTTATGCACAATCTCGGTATCCCCGCTAGCAAAGAAATCATCTTGAACAAGGAAATACCGGCAGTTTCACAATTGCAAGACTGGCTGGATAAAAAATACGAATGGATTGGCAAGCAAAATCAGCCTCGAAGGTTTATCTTTGACCCCGGAATTGGTTTTGGCAAGGATGCAGCCCAATCAAGAAATATCCTAGCCGCCATTCATGAGCTAAATACATACGATCTTAAAATCTTGATTGGCCACTCACGCAAATCCTTTCTCAATGGCATCAGTCAAAATTCTTTTGCGCAAAGAGATCTGGAAACCATTAGCATATCTATGGAATTGATCAAAAAAGGCGTGCATTACCTGCGCGTACACAATGTGAAAGATCACCGCCGAGCATTGTTGGCGCTACAAGGGATTTTTTAATGCAATTGAAAGATGCTTTAGAAGAAATTAACCGCATCCCCCAAATACCAAACTATATACCTAGCCTTGAGCGTATAGAATCGGCGATTCAGCATTTGTATGGAGATCTTCGTACTTACGCAAAGCAGATGATCACCATTGCGGGAACGAATGGCAAAGGCAGTGTAGCAAAATCATTGGAGACCTTTTTCTTAGAGAGTGGGCAAGATTGCGCATTGTTCACCTCTCCCCACTTAATACGAATTAACGAAAGAATTCGTTTTGCCGGTAAAGAAATCACCGACGAAGAGTTTCTGCATCATTACATGCAAGTACGACCTGCAGTTAGGGATTACCAACTCTCCCACTTTGAAATCTTATGTATCATCGCATTGGATTATTTTATGCCTAAAATAAAAATGGGTGCCACCTGTATATGGGAAGTCGGAATGGGAGGTCGATGGGATGCTACCAACTCCATACCGCACGATACTTCCATTTTGTGTCCCATAGGCTATGACCACCAAAAATACCTTGGTAATACTTTGGAGGAAATTGCTGCTAATAAATTTGATATTGTGCAAGAAGGCAACCAGGTGTTTAGCGTGCGCTACCCGGAAAGCCTACAGGCTTTGCTTGAAAAGAAATGCCAAGTTCAGGGAGCTAGCCTGCATACCATAGATGAAGATTGGATACAGAGCTTTCAATATGACTACAATGAGAACTATGAGTTCTTCCTCCGATACGATGGCAATACCTACCCCAATTCTCTAAGCGGCAAGCGTGGTTTTGAAAACCTTGTTTACGCCTATTTTATTTGGTCCCATTTGCAAGATAAATGGCAAAAGCAATTGTCTGCTAGCAGCAAGATCCAGTGGCCGCACCGCTTTTCCTCTCGTTATAGTGAAGTGTTTCAAGACATGGTTTATTTTTCTGGCGATCATAATGTGCAAGGGATTCATAGCTTAGTAGAAATATTAAACTGCAATCCACAACAAAAATGGTTGGTCTTAATGGCACTCACAGAAGGACGAGATCCAAATGGCATGTTTGATCCCATTTTTGACAATCCTAATTGTGAATTATTACTATGCCAATCTCCTTTTCGGGCACAAACGCTAGAAGACTATAAGAGATGGCGAAACTGGGAGGCCTGGAATGGCAAATATTTCGCTAGTGCAAAAGAAGCCATACTATACATGAAAGAAGTCAAGCAGGCAGACCAAAGAGTCCTTATATGTGGCTCGTTATATTTGACCGGCCATATCGATGAGATCTTGCGGTAGCTTTAGCTCTCTTGTGATTTGCTCCAAAACAGCCCCTTCACTGTAGTCTGTGTCCAGAACCAAATCTGCGTGGACCATAGAGGTTTGTACAAAGTCATCATGCATTGGTTTCACCTGACTATGAAACTGTAGGTGGACGCTCTCCTTGGTGCGACCCCTTTCTATCACATCACGTTTTAGGCGCCTTTCAAATCGCACCTGCTCAGGCACATTCAAAAATACGCTATAATCCATAATCTTACGAATTTTTTCTTGGCTAAGAAGTAAGGTGCCATCCATCACAATTAAACGGTGGGGGTTTAACAGCTCAATTCTTTGCGTTCGTGAATGACTAACAAAATCATAGATCGGCACTTCCACCTGTTTATTTTCTTTCAACATTTGCAAATGCAGGTGCAACAAATCAAAATCTATGGCCTCAGGGTGATCAAAATTTACCTTTGTAATGTCTTTGGCTTGGCTTTGATCGTAATAATAAGAGTCTTGTCCTAGAGTTGCAGCATTTTGCGGGCCGAAGTAAAGAAAGATTTTATGTGCTAAAGTGGTTTTCCCCGAGCCGCTTCCGCCAGAAATCCCAATGATCTTCGTACCTGTATGCTGATTAGACAACGTCATTGGAATCCTTATCTAACATAGATATATCTTTGCTGCCCAGTAAAATATGGCTTATCTTGTCTCCACATGCGTAATTACCTTCGTTTTTTTCATAAGCATAGGAAATCCCTAATTTATGGCATGAGCCATTCATTTTTCTCCAGCTTTGGCCAAACCTTCTTTATTGGCTTTTATGGCATATATATCATGCAGGATTTTTCTCTTAGCAATACAGAGTACGGATCATTGTACGCGGCCGTTACTTTGTGTAGCTCCTTAAGTCTATCCTATTTTGGTGAGCTAATGGATCGAAGTGATTTTCAAAAAATTTCCTTACTCATCGCGGGAGGCTTGGGCCTTTCGGCATTGGGCATGGCGTTTACAGAAGATTTAGTAATCTTGGCCCTGGTCTTGTTTACGCTAAGGCTTTTTGGTCAAGGCTTATCGAATCTACATGCCCAAACACTTATGGCAAAGGCATTTACCAACAATCGCGGCAAAGCATTGGCATTAAGCAATGTCGGACAACCCATTGGAGAAGCCATTTTACCTCTCCTTCTTGTACAACCCATGCTGCATAATTTTGATTGGCAAAGCTCGTGGCTTTTGAACGCCTTGTTGATTTTCATCATTTTCCCAGCGTTAATTTTGTATTTGGGCAAGAATTTTCATGCAGAAAATAAAGTTGTGCGCACGAAAAGTAAAAACAAGGCTTTTCGCCGATTACAAATTCTAAAAGATCCAGCATTTTTTCTTTTAATCCCCACCGCCGTTGCCAATGCTTTTTTACTGACCGCAATTTTCTTTAATATCCAGTATATTGTAGAAGAAAAGTCTTGGGCGCCGGCACTGGTTGGCACAGGCTTTTTATGCTTTGGCCTCACTAGAGCGTTGATTGGGCTCTACTCTGGTTCACTTATCGATCGTTTTTCTGAATTTGATTTGGTGAAATTTTATCTCACGCCATTAATTCTTGCTCTATGTTCTTTGCTTATCCCCATTCCGCAAGCGGGAATCTATCTATTCTTTGTTTTCTGCGGCATTAGTGTTGGTTTCTCTACAAATTTGTTTACTTCTATTTGGACGGAAATTTATGGCACAAAAAACTTGGGTTCCATAAAAGGTTTGGCAGGTACCGTAGCGGTATTGTCCACTGCTCTAAGCCCGCCAATCATTGGCTGGATGATGGATCAGGCTTGGTCTTTAAAGCAAATTGTATACGCCATGCTCGTGTACTTGGCCATTTCCTACCTTTTACTTCTTAAACACCCACGCATATCTATTCTGCATTCAGACTCATAACCGCCGACAAAACTTCTTTAACATGGCCGGCAACTTTTACTTTGCGCCACTCCTTAACAAGCTTACCCTTATCGTCAATCAAAAATGTGGAGCGCTCAATGCCGCGGACCTTTTTGCCGTACATATTCTTCATTTTAATCACATCAAAAAGTTCACAGGCTTTTTCTTCTTCATCACTTAGCAGATCGAAAGGGAATTTTTGTTTTTCTTTGAACTTCTCGTGCGATTTCAAGGAGTCCCTCGAAACACCAAAAATCTCGGCATTCTCTTTTAAAAACTTTTTGTAATCCTTTTTAAAATCCAATCCCTCCGTGGTACAGCCCGGAGTGGCGTCTTTGGGGTAAAAATAGACCACTAGTATTTTACCTTTGTAATTCTTTAATTGAAATTCTTCACCCGCCGTAGAGGGAAGCTTAAAGTTTTTCACCTTTTTGCCAATTTCTATGAGTTCCGTCATACTGAATCCTTTCTATTAGAAGAATAAAATCTTGACCCATTCACAGTAAAAGCCATAAAAATAAGCATGCAAAAAATCAAGATTAGCACATTTTATCGATTCTCTAATATACCAGCTGAAGGCCTGACTCAATGGAAAAGCGAACTAGAAAGATTTGCAAAAAAACATTCGGTACGCGGCCTAGTGATTTTGGGCGAAGAAGGCATCAATACCACTTTCTGTGGACTAGAGCCAGACGTAGAGGCAATGAAAAAATTTTTCCAAAGCATTCCTGGATTTGCAAATTTGAGTTTTAAAGACTCCTACGCAGAAGCACCTCCCTTTCGGCGCTTCAAAGTCCAGATTCGCAAAGAAATTGTGACCCTTAATCGATGTGATATTTCCGATCCCAATGAAGAAGACACCAGCCACCTTAGTGCGGAGGACTGGCACAAGGTTCTTACCTCAGAAAAGGATTATTTATTGATTGATACTAGAAACTGGTATGAAACCGAGATCGGAAAATTTAAGGGCGCTGTCGTCCCGGATATTTCTGAGTTTACCGAATTCCCCAAGTGGCTAGAAGAAAATCATGTACCAAAGGATAAGAAAATCCTTGTCTATTGTACGGGAGGCATTCGCTGTGAAAAAGGATTGCCCGCCATGAAATCCAGCGGCTACCAAAATGTATTCCAACTCAAGGATGGAATTTTACGTTACTTAGAGAAGTTTCCCAATGGCGAGTTTGAGGGCGAGTGTTTTGTATTTGATCACCGAGTAGCGGTAGATCAAAACCTTGCTCCCTCCACAACCTTTGATTTATGCCCTCATTGCGGCCAGCCTGCAAAAGATGAGATTGTATGTGTGAAGTGTGACAGCACGGCGAAGGTTTGTAGCAAATGTTTGGCCAAGGCAAAACGCTATGCCACTTGCTCAAAAAACTGTGCGCATCACTACGATTTAAAACCCCATACAAAAATCAAACCCCATACAAATCATGTAAGTGAGTACCGTAAACTTAAGAAGAAAGAACAAAGCTCAGCAAGATCGTCCTAGTATGCGCAGCGTTTCGATGTTCACATAGATAAATCCCCTGCCACTGGCCCTTCAACCACCTACCCTCCTGCACAGCTAAATGCAGATGATTTCCAGTTAAAATGGACTTTAAATGGGCTGTCGTATCATCCGGCCCCTCTAAGGTATGCTTATGCCATGCTTGATTATCAGGCACTAGCCTATCCAAAAAAGTCTGCATATCTTCTTTCGCACTAGGATCATAAGCCTCTTGCATACATAGGGAGGCTGAAGTGTGTTGTGTACTAATTAGCACGATGGCATTTTTTTGTTGGCAATGCTCTTTTACCAAGCTCTCCACCTCTTTGGTGATCTCGTAAAAACCTTTGCCATTGGTAGAAAGTTCCATGCTTTTGTGAAATATTTGCGACATTGGACAAGCCTAGAACCATTTGTGGAAGATGCAAGGTCTCTTGCAAAATTTCATGAGGCATATCATAATGAGTGGGCAACTAATAAAGGAGATAAACATGGCAGTACAACTACCAGATTTACCGTATTCTAAAGACGCGTTGAGTCCACATATATCACCAGAAACCATCGAATATCACTATGGTAAGCACCATAAGGCTTATGTGGATAAGCTGAATGCCGCCATTAAAGATACCGAAATGGACACCCTATCCTTAGAAGAAATCATTCGCAAATCCAGTGGCGGTGTTTTCAATAACTCAGCACAAGTATGGAACCACACTTTTTATTGGAACTGTTTATCGCCCAATGGCGGCGGCGAGCCAAGTGGTGATCTACTGAAAGAATTAGAAACCAACTTTGGCAGCTTTGCGACTTTTAAAGAAAAATTCACTGAGTGCGCCTTAAATACATTTGGCTCAGGTTGGGCATGGCTTGTGAAAAAATCCGATGGTTCCCTCTCCATTGAAAGCACCTCCAATGCCGACACACCGGTTAAGGATGCCAGCAAGAAAGTACTTTTGACTTGCGATGTATGGGAGCACGCCTACTACATTGATTATCGCAATGCTCGTCCTAAATATCTGGAAGGTTTCTGGAATCTCGTGAATTGGGATTTTGTAGGGTCCAACTTGTAGTTTTGTTGCCCAGGCTTTCTCGGTCTGGGCTTTTTAAACTGCTCCCTTTTCATGTTGTTCGGACATGGAAAAGCGCAGAAATTTTAGATGTTTATAGCTAAATTTGGGCGCTGCTCCGGACTGAACCGGATAAGTGTCCGAATTTCTTAGGAACCTAAATCATCCAACAACATCAAAAGGGAGCACTTATCACTCAAAGGTAATCTTGCCATTTTCCACAGCAATACGCAGCGGAATGCCATCACTGGCCGCATTGACCTTTCGCTGATTGATTACCAAGGCCCTGGTAGGGCGTATATCAGGAAAATAGGACAAATTGGGCGCAAGCCCTATATTGATGTTGGCATTGGTAGCTTCAATGGTAATCGGCGCAGAAACTTGGTCGAAATCTGCATTCAGGTTTTCGGCAAGTATGTGCAAGGTCAAATCTTGCGGAACTTGCAGTGTGCAATCAATGCTGCCGGCCTTTTCTGCCAATCGAAATAAAAGCTGCTCCCCTTGCTCTTTAATGGCCTGGTCCACAATCACATCTTCACTTAAATCACATTTATAATGAATGTAGGAGTCCATAAAATACTCCACCTTTAATCGAATATTATCACTAGGGATTCTAAGTGTTTTTCCTCGAGCATTTTCAAAGGTGCCTTGTATGGCTTGATTTTGCATATTCTCATTGAAATCAAAATACAAACTATAGGAGAATTCATCATCCAGAACTCTTTTACTAATTTTAGGTAAGAGCCATATGGACAAAACCGAAAAGGTAATACCAAGAAATATCACAAAAAAGAAAGATCCCATTAGTGCATATAAAAATATAGGTTTTGAACGAGATACCTTGAATCCTTCTTGTTGCAAATGCCGTCTAGCTAGTTCTTTCGGACTGCATAGCTTTTCTAGCGCTTGAGCAAGATGAGTTTGCCCTCTTTCTTCGGCCTTACGAAAGTATTCTCGTAATTTTTCGATAAATTTTTGGTTAAACTGCGCATCTTCGGATTGCTTAAATAGCTCTTCTTTGTATTTTAGTTGATACTTATCAACCTGATCTCTTGTTGTCCACATGTGGGCATAGTAAAAAAGCCATTGCCCAAGTGCAAACTATTTCGCCGCAATATTATCTCTAGGCATATTCATTGGCTCTGTTGCCATTTCTTGCCACATTTTATCATACTGCCTGTCAAAAGCATTCACCGCTTGTGGAAATCGAAAGTAGTAAAAATTCTCAAGATTGGATTGAAAGGCAGAGATGGTTATATTGCCTGCTCCATGAAAAACCGCCGGCTCGGATCCGTGCAAGATAATAAATTTATTATGATGCAACAATCTAGCCCTCGAATTGGTCTGCATATACTTTAAGGACATACCTGCGTCCAAGAGCCAATGCAGCCTTTCCACTTCATATTTGCTATTTGTATTGCGTCCCCTGCCTTTTTCCACCCAATACATATCATCATCTACGATTAAAGATACGGGGGTTTTTTCATTTAATTTTTCCAGTAAGGTGGCTATGATTTCGCGGTTTGAAAAACGATGGGCGGCGATAGCAATGGAGCTGGCCTCCCGCAACTTTGAAACAATCCATCTTTCTGCTTTTTTCCCCTCTGCAGGCGCAAAAAATACGAGGGCATCTTCTTCTGGAAGGGCCTGGATCTTTTGCTTGCAGTTTTTTAAGAAATTACGAAACATTTTGCTCGATTCTGCTGCGTAGAGCATGGCCCGCATAGCACAGTGGTGGGCCTGCATAAAATAAGAATCCGAGCTTAACTGCATAAAATTCCAGTTTTCATGATGCAAAACGGTTCCCGAGCTTAAATTTCCAGAACCAAAGATCAAACGATTTACTTTTTCATTTGCGTTGATCAAGATCATTTTCATGTGGGCATAACGAATGCCGCTAACATATCCACGGTAGTGAACCTTTAGCAAATGACTTTTATTATCCATCACACAGGCTTGAAGTTTCTCGGCTGCGCGCCTTGAAGTCTTAGCATCTAAAAGTAAGTCCACTTTGATATCGCGCTGATTAACAGCATTGCATAACTCTTCCATGATTCGTGCATCAGAAAAAGAAAAGAAACTTAAGAATATCTCTTTGGTTTCCTCCCACTGAATCCAGTCCACCATGCGCTGCTGAGGAGCATTGCTACGGTAGCCAGAAGCTTCACGGTCTTTTTGTGAGCAATAAACATTTTTAGGGGTTTCGAACAACCTTTCTCCTGCTTGGGAGTAAACTTCCTCTACGTAGCGGTAGGTTTCACATACAGGATTGGTAAAGAGCAGCTCGTAATGGAATGCGGGATCCGCCGTGATGGACTTGGCAAAGACAATGGAAAGTAAAAAAATAAACACGCTATCCCCCTGTTATGCTACAATCTAGGGGGATATTTAGCTAAAGGCTAATATAAGATGATTATAACGGTGATTAGGCCGGTTTATAAATCGCCAAAAAGGCAGCCGCCACAGCCAAAACAATGGTCAACCAAAAGACCGCTTTGGCCGACTTGGGTTTTCTATATAACAAGGCCGATGCAAGACCAAAGCAAATCCAAATGGCAATTTTTAGTGCTATCCACATATCTGTGGAAAATATTTGAAGCCGTGCCAAAAGCCCAAAGCCTGCAACGAGTGCAATTAAAAGCCCTACGCCGTGTAAAATGCCCAATTTTTTGCGAAATTGATTGGTGGCTTTAGTTCCGCCGCTCATTACATGGAAGGCCGTAGCACTAAGGGATATTAGAACCAAAAAAACACCGGTGAGATGTAAGACTTTATAGACGTTATAGGATAGCATAAATACCTCTTTACAGCGTGTTTGATAGCAGAAACTTAAAATAATGTGCAGCCTTTTATTACATATTTAGAAATTCCCATGGCATTTGGCACGTCTATTTGCTAATCATTTCAACATGCTGGAACTAAGGCTCAAAAAAGACTTAAGAAAAAACCTATTGCGGGGTCATCCCTGGCTCTATGATGGCGCCATAGAATGTTTGGGCCCAAGCAAAAAGCAAAGTGAATTTTGCAGAATATTGGATCAAAAAAAGAACTTCTTAGCTTACGGCATATATACGCCAAAATCGCAATTGGCGGTTCGCGTATTTAGTTTCAATAAAAAAGGCAATTTTGCAGAATTGATCGAGGAGAGGGCTCGCACTGCCATGAGCCTACGGGCTAGCTTAATACCCTCTGATGCAACAAATGCATATCGTCTATTCAATGGCGAAGGAGATTTGCTACCAGGATTGGTTTGTGATGTCTATGGTGACACCGCCGTTTTACAGATGGACGGCACAAGCTTGCAAGATTTTTGGTTGCAGCAAGAAGGCATTACCAAATTTCTATCATCATCATTTGCAAGCATAGCTCTAAAGGAGCGCGGCAAAGAAAAAGGCGAGCTGAAATGGTTAAAATCTAAAAGCAAACCTTTGCTAGAAGTAAAAGAAAATCACATTCGATTTATGGTGGACATTGCCGCCGGACAAAAAACCGGTATGTTTTTAGACCAACGCGACAACCGTGATTACATTCGATCCATTGCAAAAGACAAAAGTGTTTTGAATTTATTTTCCTATACTGGTGGATTTTCCGTATATGCCGGCAAGGGAGAAGCAAAACACGTCACCAGTGTAGACATTTCGAAGGGTGCTTGTGAATTTGCAGAGAAAAACTGGCTAGCCAACGAGCTGCCCAAAGATCAACACAAGGCGCTTGCAGAGAATGTTTTTGATATTCTAGAAGACGATCAACATTATGATATGATCATTGCCGATCCCCCTTCAATGGCACAATCTGAAAAACAAAAGGCTGCCGCAATAAAAAAGTATATTGATCTATTCTCGCAAGTAGCAAAGAAAGTAAAAGATAATGGCGATATGGTATTTAGCTCTTGCTCTTCCCATATCTCCTTTGCTGATTTTCAAAGTATCGTGGATGAATCTCTTTCTAAAGCCCGCTGCCGCGGGCAAGTACTGCGATTTAGTGGACAGGGTGCCGATCACCCCTACCCCCATTATTTACCCGAAATGCGCTATTTAAAATTCATGCACTTAATTAAAAAAGTTTAAGGAAACATAAGTACCTCCGCACAAAGTCTAGGATTCTGCGCCATAATTGATGGGACTTTACCTGAGCTAAAGATGCGAGATAATTGGTATATGCCTGAAACACCTAAAGCCGAGGATATGCTCGGCATTCCCATATCAAATTTTTTCTCTGGTGTGAAAGCAGAAGCGGATATCTACATACGCCTTTCTGAAACCAAATTCATACTCTTGTTTCATATGGGTAGCTTGATCGATATGAAGCAAGTGAAGAAATATGCGGAATACAATATCAAAGAGCTCTACGTCATTAAAACGGCCTACAATAAAATGCTCTCAAAGCAAGTGAGCGTGGCTGGTATGATTATTGATTCAAAAGAAGTGCCCGCCTTGAAAAAAGTTAGCATTATTAATCGTGTTGCCGATGGTGTTTACAATGCTTTTAGTAAAAAAGGTTTTGAAGAAGAGGCCTTTGAAAATGCAAAAAATATATCGGAATCGGTCGTCAACCTAGTGAATGCCAAACCAGATTTAGCCAAACTTATGGAATCATTAAATGGCATAGATGATGAAATCTTCAAGCATTCCATGGCAGTTTCTTTTATGGCCCCCATGTTGGCAAAAAAATTGGAGTGGAACCGGCCAGACACTTTGCAGAAAATAAGTCTTGGTGGACTTTTACATGATATCGGCAAACGAGAGCTGGACCCCAAAATATTAAAAAAACAACGCTCCGATCTCACCTATGAAGAAATGTGTGATTATGAGACCCACCCCTTTCGCGGCATGGAGATTCTAAGCTCAATGAACTCGGTACCACAAGACGTGATTGCCATTGTGTACGAACATCATGAGAACTCCATTGGCCAGGGTTTTCCGCGAAGACTTTGGGATGTAAAAATGCATCCCATGGCACGTGTAGTGGCACTGACCAATGTTTTTTGTGAACTGATCTTTGGCTCCATCAACCACCCCGAGCCAGTAAGCATGAAAGAAGCTTTGCACCATATTGAAACAGTGATGGGGCAGCCTTTTAATAAACAAGCCTTTCAGGCACTTAAAGAGCTTGTTGAAGAATCCAACGAAGGCGCTTAACTCTTTACTTGAAGTGCCGATACAGCCTGTATGAGTGAGAACAAAGTTGGCGGCGTAAAAGCAGCCATTGAAGCATTGCAAGGCTTAGACCCAGAGGATCGCCAAAGAATTCTTGCAGAAATTGCATTGAATGACCCAAAGCTTGCAGAAGAAATTCGAAATAGCATGTTTCAATTTGAAGATATCATAAGCCTTAGCGCAGCAGATTTTCAAAAAGTAAAACAGCAAGCGAAAGCCAAGGTCTTTCACACTGCCTTAAGAAATATTAGTGAAGACTTCAAAGCCTCTTTAAAAGCTCTTGTCTCCGCCAGAGCCTATCAAATGATACTAGATGAAATTCAAGCTATCGGACCACAAAAGTTGAGTCATGTTAAGGAGTGCCAAAAGGAAATTCTGGACTTGGTGAAGGCTCTTGCTGATGAGGGTAGTATTGCGCTTCCATCTAAGTGGTCAAAAGATGAGTATGTAGCGTAAACTGCTCCCTTTTGATGTTGCTAAGAAAAGTGATCTCTAAGCACTGGAATTGTCCCATTCTCGGAAAGCGACTCAAATCAACTGCGTGTTA
>MDTC01114335.1_pt1 | contig 18376 bp, 15 predicted proteins | sample 811181 | NCBI WGS metagenome assembly MDTC01 (sample SAMN05326644, study PRJNA326480) | marine metagenome | isolation source: seawater | place: Pacific Ocean: North | collected 2011
AAAGTTCCGGTTTCAAAAAAGACGTTACAGGTGCGCCTCAGGTGCACATTTCGCCGGCAGGCGCACTTTAGGCGCACCTTGAAACCAAAAAAAAATCACCGGGGTGATCTCGCTGAAGGGGGGATAACCAGCCAACTGTAGAGAAAACCGGCGCCGGGTACGCGGCGCCGAGTGCGCGGCGCCGAGTGCAACGTGCCCATAAAAATTACACTCAAGCAATAAATTACTTTGCTTAAAAGATCAAAATGCTACCATACAAGATAATTAAAGACAGTGCTACATATGGCTTGCGCTTTGAGCAATCCTATCTTGAGCTTGAAAGAGCACTTGAAGACGACACTCCAACCTCTAGTCTTATGCAAGAGGATACCCTTCAACAAGACCCTAAAAATAGTACAAGTTATCAACAATGGAAGAAACACGAGGACGACTTGCTGGAAGAAGCAGTAAGAAAAAATGGCAAATGCACATGGTCGCAAATTTCTGACATGGTACCTGGAAAAACTGGCAAACAGTGCTGTGATCGCTGGAGGGTTCACTTAAAAGGAGCCACTGGTAGGAATGTTTGGGGGAAACAAGACGATGCGGCTTTGGAGAAGGCCGTTCATGAACTGGGTCACAATTGGACATTGGTTGCAAGGGCTGTCACTGGAAAAACAAATAGGCAATGTCGAGATCGTTATAAAAACTATGTCGACCCAAGTTTGAACAAATCCTCCTACACGAAAGAAGAAGATGAATTTATCATGGCAAGTGCAAATCTAGGGCACGGATGGGCAAAGATTGCTGGCTCACTTGTTGGTCGAACTGACGCAAACATAAAACTTCGTTTTAATCAGCTACGTCGTAAGAGCAAAACCGAACGTAAAGGAACAAAACCGGAAAAATGCCACGTGAAATACTCACGTGTGTTAAACACAGACGATTTCTTTGACCATGACGTGATGCAATCTTTGATGGTTCAATGTCAACAGCCTCTTCGTACCAACAACAACACCCACGCGTTTACCTTACGCATTGTCAAAAAAATCAAGCACAACGACAATCTCAATTTAATCTCTACAAGATTAAACTCATTGGGAAAAGTTCACGCAAACAATTTCCAAACAATAAATAAGCGGATTCGTGAGCGCATTTGTGGAAACAGGGCCAAAAAGTTTGATTTGCTTTGCCACGAAACTGGTGTACTGTGACTATGTGACTCTGTGTGTTGTGAGTGTCATCTGTGCCAAAGTAGACAGTTATCAAGAGTACCCAAGTTTGTCAGCGTGAACCATTTTTACGGTGGGGGGGTCCAGCCAGTACGACGCTCCGTAATTATATGTAAGTTCTTCGCCAGAACGAACCTTACGAGTTGTTTCCATGATCATGCTGCCATTAATCCATTTAGGAGTGCAGTTTCCAGATGCAAACGCATTGTATTCCGTTTCTCCTCCAAGCTCTTCGACTGTATGACTGTCGTTGATCATATGGCCACATGCCATTGAGTGTCGTTGATCTTTGTGGCCGACGATCTGCACTGCGACTCCCATCATGTTGAATATTGGGACATTAATCGCGTAATAAAGATTGAGCTCGCCGATATCGACAGGGAATATCAAAGTTGAAGCAATCAAAAGAGAGTTCTTACCTCCGCCTTCAGGGTCGCGCGGTATCACAAGCCCGAGACAAGGATATGTCGTGAACCGTTCACCCTGCTTCAAGTCTCTGTTTGCAAAAACACCGTCGCCTTTCTTTCCAGATGTCCTGACAGAGACTGGTGGAAAGGTCTCATGCTCCACCTCCATCAGTTTAACGACACTGTTATTCGCGTCATCAAAACCACTTAGCATGCGGCTGAGCTTCTGAGCATCCGTTTTGCCGCCAACTAGATACTTTGCGGCATCTGCAAGTTCTTTTTCGTTTTCTTCATCTTTTTCTGCTTTGCTAATGTTGAACATTATTGCAGCGTAAGCGGGCATGTCGTCAGTATCTATGTTGTCAATAATTGCCTGTTTTTGCAAGAAAGCTGCAAACACTCGTTCTGCAAATCCGTTTGGACGCGCTTGTCCGCACGGAGCTTTTTCCATGCTTGCCAATATCTTCTTCATATCGATCATAATACTCTCAGCTTGATTTTCAAGACTGGCTTGCGATTCAACGGAGGTTTGCGATTCGAGGCACAGAGAATCCAACGACAAATTGCTAGATTCTTCCATTCCTTTTTTCATTACAGCCGCATACTTGGAATTCGCTTTGCGACTTTCATTCTTCGCGGCTTTTTTGGTGCTTCGTCCCATCTAACTGTATTGGAACACTGGACTCGTAGACAAGCAAGGCCAAACTAGGCCGTCGACTGACCCGCGGCGCCGACCGCTCCGGCGCCGGTGATCGGCGCCGGTGATCGGCGCCGCTGGAGTGGGAGATCCTACCTACTCGGGTGGCATTGTCTCCCAGCAGATTAAATCGACCTCTCCAATTGAAAGAAGATTAGGTTCTACATTCCTAAATGTGACATTTGATGGCTTGCGTTTCGGTGCTTGCGGTAACGGTGGCGGTGGCCGGAGCAGAAGTTTGACTTTGGGCACTGGCGGCGAGGGTGGCGGCGAGACCTTGCGTGAAGGCAATCGTACTCCAACAGCACCTCTCACCCAGTGCACGTACCCTCGCTTACTTCCAGGCAATTTTGGTGGGTGCGCAGAGGAGATAATTAGCATTCCCATTATCTCGTCCCAGTCTTCGTGCTTTCTCACAGTCTTTCGCACATTTCCAACAGTAACAAGTCGCGATCCCAGCTCTCGTGGCATCTGGAGGTAAAAAACACAGTCCTTTTTTCTAAAGCTGTTTACATGCCAGTTTTAGCGAAGCTCGGCGCCGGTGCTCGGCGCCGAGATCGGCCTCTGCAACCTTTTGTGCCGCTTCTAGTACACGGTGTACTCCCAGCCGGCCGAAGGCGCATGGGCGGCGTAGTGCGCCAGGTGCTTGCCGCCCTCCTTGGAGTGGTAGTAGAGCACGTGCACAATGGGCGCGTGCGTCTGCAGCTTGGCGATGCCCTCGGCGTCCAGGTGCGCGTACGAGTTGACCAGATCGGCCAGGAATTGGATGCGGTCGTCGAGCTTTACGACGGCCTTGTCGTAGGCGTTCGGGTTGAAGCGGATCACCACGACGGGCACCATGGTGCCGTCGACGCGCCCGGCCGAGCCGGCGGCGGCGCCCTCGTGCTTGAAGCGCTCCTGCACCGACTGGAAGGTGTCGTCGATCTTGCCCGTCTCGCAGCTGGGCTTTTCCTCCCAGCTGTGCGAGTGCTCGTCCACCTCGACCGAGATCGCGAGCGTCGCGCGGCCGTTTTAGTCGCGGCGGATCCAGAGCGCGTCGGGGAAGCGGTTGGTGGTGGTGTCGCACTCGCGGCGGCGCTTCTTGGAGCTCGAGGTGCCGAGGCCGCCGCCCTTGCGCTCGTCGCGTTGGTCGGGCGGGAACGGCGTGCCGTCGGCGTAGCTCACCTTGGGAAGCAACTTGTCGAAGACGACGGTTTCCCAGCGCTGCGACGTGACGGGCCCCTCGTGCCCGTTGGCGTCGGCCTCGGCCTTCAGGTGGTTTTCGCACGTGGGGCACAGCCCGTTTCCACCGTGCTGCGGCATCCGCTTTTGCCCGAGCGCCATGGTCTTGCAGTGCGTGCAAAAGGCGTTGCCCCGCGCCTCGCCCGCCTTAAACCCGCCGCCGTGCCGAGTGCAGTGCTTGCCGTCGCGCATGGCCACGTTGGTGCACGGGGCGCCCGAGTCGAGGTTGGCAATGCAGCACGGGTAGAAGACAAACCCGCCCGGATTGCACTTGTTTGCCGAGCGCACGACACGCGTGGGACCGAAGGCTTTGGGCTCGCCCTTAGCCCCTTGCAGCTTTTCGCCATAGTAGGCCGTGTCCGGCTGCGCGTCGGCCGCGTTCGCGGGCCGCAGCGGCAGCCCGCACGTGTGCGGCAGTTCCTGGGCCATCGCCTCCAGCTTTTCGGCGATGGCGGCGTCGACCTCCGCCTGCTTGGCCGCCACCGCGGCCGCACAGGCCCGCTCGTCGTCAAAGAGGCCGACGTAGATCCGCTTTGGAATCTTGCCGACGCGGACGCTCCGGTCGCGCACGCAGCCTCTCCACTTGGACGCTTGTTTTTCCCATAGGACGCCCGGGAAGTCCGAGTGGGGAATCTCGGGCTTGCGCTTGTTGCCCATTCCTTATGTCCGTGCCGATCATTGTTCCGCGTGTACTGGTGTGCCTTTTCCTTTTTTGAGTGCCCACACCGACACACTGGCGCCGACACACCGGCGCCGATCTAAAACACGTCTTGCGATGCCATTTTCGGAGCTCTCAAAACCGAACTTGTCAAAGCTTCGTCGCAGAGCTTAAGCAAATCGTCTCCTCCATCAAAACGAAGTCCTAGCAACGTCACAAGATTGTCGTCGAGAATTTCAGGGTACAAAACAAGGGGGTTGCCCACTTGCCAATCCATGCCAAGGCAAAGTATTTGAATACGCCTTTCCCATGACGTTGGTTTTGCGCTAATTAATCGCACAAAGTTGTCCTTGTTATTTTGCCACGCGTACTCATAGACTCCCACGCCGCAAGATTTAGAAAGAGCCACAAGGCTCTTGCTATTCTTCTTATCGCTGAGACCCAGATAGGCGAGAAATGCGAATGCAGTGCTTTTGGCCAACTGTGCTTTTTTTTGGAGTGGGAGGTCTGCATTGTAAATTTGAGTGCTCCGCCTTGATTCCTCTCTGCTAAAAATACCCAGAGGGAAAGCACCCTTTGCCACGTTTTGCGTTTGCAGAGCGATGTGAATTCCGACGGGACAGTGACGTCCATCTTTGTTCTCAAAAATGAGAGCGCATCCTGGCTGATACCAGTCAATAGGCACCGTGTGCTCGCCAGGTGCCTGCGTGCTCGTTGGCACGCTACCGTTTGGCCACGTAGTTCCGAGGCTGGAGCCCATGATCCCCCTCTCATATTGATTAGGGGGCGCATTAGTGTGCTCTTCGCGTTGTAGCAGAAGCCACCGCTCGGCCTCTTTGGATCGACTCTCGCTGAGGTAATTTCTCACGTTGCACTGCCGCATGCGCGGCCTTGCAAAGGCATGAGGCCAGTTCGGCAGCCCCCTCCCCGAGACCAGAGCTTTAACGCGCTGTGACAGTTCCGGCAACGCATCGAAATCGCCACGGTCGACGATTTCTAGCGCGATCAGCTGCGCATCAAGCTCTTCAAGCTCAGGCTTCATGATTTCCCACAATGCGCGCCAGCGTCCCTGGGCTTCTTTTACCAGTGTTTTGCGCAGAACGTCAGACTCGACGCGCCACGCATCTGCTTCAATCTGCGCGACCTTTGCTTCGTCTACTACGTCGTCGTCGTCCTGGTTATTATTATTTCTTGCAATCTTATCGCGTGCCCTCTTCTCCTCGTTTCGCATCGTTGTCCACCTTTTCTTTAACTTTGGCTCATTCACGAAGAAGAGGTCGTTGCCGAGCTGATTAAGCTCTAGTTGTGACGGTGCGCCTTTTGCACCATTCATCGGTGGCACTCGACTAAAAATCACGAACCGGCGCATCAGCACGTAGCTCTTCAGCGCCCGTAAACTCCAGTCGTCGTTTGGTTGATGGTTTTGCACCGCCGCACGCAGGCTGAGACGCGGTCGCCCGAGCGATGGGTCCCACCGAATACTACTTGGCTCTCTAGCCGTGGGGTCGACGGCTTCGTCTCCCCGAGTATCGTACGATGCCCCGCCACCGCGATCCGATTCGTCCCCGGAGTCGTCTCCGGAGTCAACCTTTTCGACGCCCGCCTTCGCCCGCTCGTCGTAGGTGTCGGCTAATGAAGGTTTCACAAAGTCGTCGTACATGCGCCACTCTTCGCGCACTTTTACGGGAGCCATCCGACCCTCTTTCCACACAAACCACTTTACCAGGTATTCGCGGCCCTTTCCACCCTCTTCTGCGTCTTTAACGCTGACCACCCATCCATTTCCTGACGGATCGCTCCCGCGGCGTTCTGTTGGTAATAGAAGGAATGCCTCACGGAATTCGGGAGAATTCATTTCATCGAGACGTTTCCATTCAAACTTTCCTCTACCGGGGTTGCTTCTATTCGGCAGGAAGACAAGAAAGTAATGAAGTTCATTTTGTCTCGAGTCCAGTTCACTCGCCCGTCCCACTATGCGTGGCGACGTTTCGCTCTCTGGGTCCTCGGGGTCTTCACCTCGCGTCCGCACCTCGCGCTGTTCGCTCGATGCGGAAGGTTGGCTCGACGGAGATCCATCCGACGCAGCGCCATTCGATTCGGCAGCCTCTTCGCCTTCTGCATTCCCATAGAAGTATTCTCTGAGACGGTTCCATCGCCCCAAGACATCCTTTAAAAGACCCCTGTTTCGATCGGTAAGTGCACTTTCGTTTTCAGTGTCATCACCGTTGTCCATTTCTTCCGGCCCTCTTTTCTCATTGGCGGCACCAACCGAGAGAGTGGAGAAGCGCGCAAACATCAATTCTTCGGGAGTGAAGACAAACATCTTTTTTGGGCGACCATGCCGCCCTGCATGATGAAGACGCCGAGCGCACTTTTCCTCTTCCAGTTTTTTCCAACCGATTTTCACCACGTGTTCTATACGCTGCGACATATTCAATGTTGACAATACTAAAAGACAGCACATTTATCGTGGGGGCTTCAACTCTACAAGTGGTGTTAAGTGCGGACACTTGGAAAAGCTCAGAGACGCTTTAGAAGATCAAGCGCCGTACTGAGTGCAAAAATGTTGCCTTTAATCTTGTTGCGCCTTTGTGCAATATTTGGGTCTTCTTTGACCTTGTCGAGCAGTAGAGTCGACCATTGCATAGATTCATCAGTGAGAATTTGCACCGCTCCAAAGACGACTTCATTAAAAAGGATGGCGGCCACGCTGTCAGAGAAGCGCTTTTGCACCACTTTTGCGTACGCGTGCAGACTGACTTGCATCGTTGTAATTGCTTCGGCATCGTTTGAATTATGGCGAAAGTTCTTCGCGACGCGCACCATGAACTCTTTGGGAATTCCGTCAGCCTCGCCATCGGTAACACCATCGGGATCAAAGTGATAACCAGGTTCAGGCGCACCCTTCCATTGCTGGCTGTTGCAACTATAGATCTCTTTGAACTTTGCGATAGTCTGCGCGTAGTAGTGATTCGTGGTAAAAGTCACGTTTTTCTCTGCATTTTTGAGGCGCTCGATAAGTCCGCGGGAATCACGAACGACGCTTTCAAGGGCATCGTGAAAAAGTTCCTTGAGGCCATCTGAAAGTGCAGGTAGAACACCTTCGCCGACGTGATGGTCCACAAGTGCGTCGAAGCAGTCTCGCACGGAGCCGTGTGTGAGATGGACCGCAAGACGTGACGAGTTTTCCAACACGGGTGTCGTTGCTCTTGAGAATGTGCTACGAAATAGGTCGCCCTGCATGAAGTTCGACAGGTGGTACCCGTTCGCCTCCTTCGCTCCATCATAAAGCTCGACAAATGTTTTTTCATCTAGAAAGTCGCGCTGATCTTTGCGCATAGCCGTTTCCATGTTGTTCATGATTTCATTCACGCGCGCTGACAAATTGGTGACGGTACAATCGCACCCCAGAACGGAGGTGTCCGATTTCACACAGCGTCGAAAGTCTGATTCGATTCTTCCAAGTACGCGATAAGAAAAACGTTGGCGCTCAAGTTCATCACCCAAAGACTCCGGAAGGTCTGAAAGTGCCGCCTGTTCCGCCACGAGACGGCCCTTCACCTTTTCGCGCAGTTCTGGAATACACTTATCGAGTCGCTTCGATTGCTCGATTGCTACCTTTTCGAGTAAGCGTGGCATTCCCTGTTGTTCTTGTGGCAGTTTTGATAAGATTGCGTCTTCCCTAAATAGAGTCTGCTCCAGCTCACCAAGTTCTTCAATGTCCAGTTCTTCTTCGATTTCAATCTGTGTGCGGTTGCGCACGGCAAAAAATCCGTGGCGCAACGGTATTTCGTCGCCAGACATTTTCTTCACAATGTCAGAGCCGGCTGATAAGTTGTCGATTTTGGTAACTACACCAATGGTGCGTTCCCCTTGAGGGTCCAGCTTGCGTGCCAGTTGCAAAGCCTTTGAATTGCCAAAGTCGTCAGTTGCGGGCAAAACAAGTAGTACCAGCGTGTCTGGGCTTTCGCCGATCATCTTGCGCGTGAGGTCTGTGGTCTGCCGCTCTATGACATCGTCTGCAACAATGTTAGAGTTGAGCGTTATTCCTGGAACGTCGGTCAGAGTGAACGTGGGAGAGTTTGGCTTCTTAAGCTTTACGTAGATCGGAGTCTCTCCAATCTCACCCTTTTTTGTAAGCTGGTCGGTGAGCTCGGTTATTGCTTTCCCAAAAGCCACAGTGTCACCGTATTCCACAGGAGGATCAATTGGATCGTCATAGTTTGGGTTCTTGCTGATGCAAAGGCTTGGTTCCGTGACGCCTCCCTCCACAGAGACAACGGTCGGTACGCGTGTGCACATCCCTTCGCCTCGAGGAAATGCCAGTCCTGTTGCATGCTCTAACACACTGGACTTGCCACTAGATTGGGCTCCGACGACGACAATGCTAGGAACGCTGAAATCGGTTGAAACGCTCTTGAGCAAAGGCTTGACTTGCTCCATAACATCAAGTTGTCTGAAGCGGTGTGTGAGCATGGTGCGGCTGATTCGAAACGTTTGATGCTTTTTGGTCTTTACGGGTGTGTCTTGGTTGTTTTGGGGCCGAAAGACCCGGCGCCGCCCTTTGTACCACGGCGCCGACACACGGCGCCGACACACGGCGCCGACACACGGCGCCGACACACGGCGCCGACACACGACTCCGACACACGACTCCGACACACGGCACCGAAAAACGGTGACCACTGCCCCTGCTCATGGCACACTGCCACCCCCGCACCTGGGCGTCGGCGCCGGTGTGTCGGCGCCGGTGTGTCAACACCCACACCCCACCCTTACTCAGATGCCAGTTATCATGGGAGCGGGCTCGCAACCTGCAAAATGTAAGAAGGCAATTGCAGACTTTAAGCCAACAGCCGTTTATCAATTTCTTTCCAGTAATGGTGCCCCGCTCTTTTCCGATGATGAGGTGCCGGTTGGACTGAGCTTTACGGTGATTGCAAACAACGAGTGTCCTGATCCTACATTCGGCGAAAACGCCTGGACGTCGGTTCACATTGACAAGCTCATTTCTCTTGGCAATGAAGCTGCAGCCAAACTCAACAAGGGGGAGTACGTGCTTTTTGTTTGCCAAGCAAATAAAAACCGCTCGCCGACTCTAGCGGGGATAGCGTCCAGGATGTGTGTTCATCCTGGCCGCTATCCCAAACTGCGGATCTTGCCGGAAGACAAGAATCTCCAAAAGTTTGTGCAAATTTTTGAGACGGAGGATGAAGAAGAGCTGGAGCGCAAGATTGAAGACTACCGGACGAATGGACTTACTGGAGAGGCGCGTGCGAGGCGGTCTGCCGCCTGAATATTGGTTTTTTGTTAGTGTGTTTATTTTCGCTAGAGCATGGTTTGGTAAGGGACATTCTGTTATGCTACACGAACCCAACTGATGGTACACACAGTCATTCTGAAACAACTCTCCGCCGCAAATTGGGAGTTTGAGTACGACACGTGCTGTTACGCGTTAGGAGACATGAGAGGCTTTCAGTTGGCGATTGAGGACCATCCCGCAGGCAAAAACAACAAAAACAGAGGATCCAAAAAGACGCTCGTTGCAATCTTTTTGGCCGAGCCAGAGGGCGAGCTGATCGCGGCGATGCGGTGGAGGGTACACACGCGTATGGGGTAGCAGTGACGTGTGGCGCCGACACCCGGCGCCGCTCTTTGGCGCCGACACCCGGCGACGCTCTTTGGCGCCGACACCCGGCGCGGCGTTGGTGTTCACTTGAAACAAGAATAGCAAGCAACCATGTCAACCACCAAGAGACCTAGGGAGCTCGCGGAGCTGTGCCACGATGCGCTTGCCGAAGGCGTGATCCAAAAGCACGATGGGCTGCCCGCCTCTTGGCTTGAGCGCTTTCAGGAGGACGACAGAATCATGGCGCAGCTGCAAACCTTGGTGATGGAGTCGGACACGCGCGAGGACGTGCTGAAGAAAAACTCTCTCGTCACCATGGTCGTAATGAATAGCGGCCTCCTGTCGTGCCTTCGCATGTGGCAGGTGGAAGCCGGTCACTTGGGCCACTGGCAGTATGCGCTGCTCGAGGCCTACTTCCAGGGCATGCAGTGGTCTGAAATCGCATTCAATCCCGAGGAAGACACCACCCCGGAACACGAGCCGCTTGGGGGATACCAAATCGGTTGGGATGCGGACGACTTGAAGCGAATGTGGGGCGACCTGGTGCGGTGGCACCACGGCTACTGCCACCGCAGGCGCTCGTCAATGTACGTAGAGCTCACGCACATGCTCCTCGAGTGCTTTGGCGTGGACATCAAAACACAGTATGACAGCGCGATGCAGGTCTATTTGACGGACTCGCCCACCTTTTTTGACGGCTGGGAGCCCACCCGCATTGTCGACTTTTTCCCATCGATCACGGAAGCAGTAGTTTGCGCAGCCCTTTGCAAAGAGTTGAAAACGCACAGCAACAAGCGAGAGTGGATGTGGAATATGTATGATACCATGCCCGATTCCAAGGATCCGCCTTGCAACCGCGTACTGCAGCGGGCCTCGTTTTGCACATTGTTTATTGACATGCGTGAACCAGGGCTGCATCGCATTGGTTATTGACGCTTGCGGTGTGCCTTTCTGAGTATGTTAAAAAAACAAACACTTCACAAGACGATCACGCAAGTGTGCGGCAACGTAACCAGAAAACACTTCACAGTGTTTCGAGTGCACTTACAAAACGTTGTGTCTTTTTTAACCCAGTTTCTCGTTCATAATGCCCACATTGTTTATTCGCCGCCTCCTTCTCCGGCACCATCGCCGCTGCTGCCGTTGTCGGCGATTCTCTGCCGCTTACCATCACTGTGGTATGTGACATCAGGCATGCGAGCGCGGCTGTGGAAGGAATGAGAGCGCACGGTCAGGTGTGAGTTGAAGGCCAAGTTCGGGTGCTCTGGAGCAACTTTTACAAAGAATTGAGAGCCGCCCACGTCCGAAGAGAGTATCATGACCTGAAACCTGAACACTGCGCGACTTTCCATCAAGCATATTGTATCCACGAACGCATTTCCGGCTCGCCCACGGAAAAGTCCCTCATATTTACGCGGATTGTCATCATCGGCAAGAGGACGTGTACCGTCGGAAGTTCTGTGCAGCGTCAGTCGCAGCCTGAGTCCCCCTTCCTGCAAGCTGACTCCATTCACGGAATTTCCTTCGGAGTCACACAACCTCACAGAAAAGTGGGTCATCTTTGTTTTGCACTGCGTCCAGACACCGTCCTCCTCGGATAGTGCACCATTTCCAGTATCGATAAAGTGTGGAAATTTCTTTGTATTCTTATCGGTCTGAATTAGTTTGATGCCCGGATTTGCGGTCGATGTAGATTGAAGTCTCCCTGACTGAAGCATTCCTTTGAGCAAGTCAATTAAAACCTGTCTATCTGGTAATGCATTTCCCATTTGGAGATGATGTATCCACGCCGCTGCTACGCGATTGGCCGGAACGCCTTCTTCTGAATATACAGGAGAACACATTTCTGCTTGTGCGATTTCTCCTTGAAGACTCGACGCGGGTGCATCCCTGCTTGCTTCCGCATAACCGAGTAAAAGGCCCACGCCCTCTTCATGAAGCATTGAATTGTCTTGACAATCAGTCGAACTGTCCTTCGTATCGTCTTTATCAACATTTTCCGTGGTTTCGCATTCGCGCTTTGACATGTTCCTAGTAGTCACTCGCGTGCACTTAGAGGACCAGTGACCCTGCGAAATATCGGCGCCCAGTGTCGGCGCCGGATTTCGGCGCCGGATGTCGGCGCCGGGTGTCGGCGCCGGGTGTCGGCGCCGGGTGTCGGCGCCGGATGTCGGCGCCGACACTGGGCGCCGGGTGTGTGTATTCCTCTCAAAATTAAAAATCTTCCACACTTTCGGCCACGCGTCCAGACATAACAGTGCTAATGTACCTTTTTATACCACCATATTCCCTCAAAACACCTGCATGGGGATGTTTTAAAGACGTCTTCGTGTCTAGGTTCGAGTCAGCTAATGCGTGCACAGCGCAAATTTTCTCATCAGTGATTTCGCGACGCTTTGTTGAATCATACTCACATGTTGATTCCAGTTTACGTTTGTTGTCTAATAGAACAATTTCATTCCGAGAGGCATAGAATTCCGGTCTAAGTGACAGGTCTAATTCAAACATTGCTTTTCTCATAAAGGAGCTTTGACCCACCCGATCTATTTAGCGGATGTGCGCACAGTCGTGCGATGGACGACTCAATCAAGTAAGCAGAGTGCATTGCTTTGTCGTAGCTACAGTCCGAAGCACCGACCTTGTCCTGCATGACTCGGAAACGCTCGGATGTTCGCGCGGTGTTAGCCTCTCGATCTACCAGCTCGCTCCTCATCTCTTCGCTGAGTACGGCACAGTCGACAGCGCGGCGTTCCTCGGAGTCATTGACCAGCTTTGCAAGCCTGCAAACCTCCGCATTTGCAATCTTTACAGTATTCCTCCACTCCTTGAGAATTTCTTTAGGGGGTGGCTCTCCCGAAAGTTCGTACTGTTTGATCTCTCCAAAAATGCGCTTTGTAGCAGCCATGGCGGGCTTATGAGCCATTTCAAAGTGACACAGATGTGATATTACAATTTGAATGCTCACCTAAACGCTAGCGGGGGATGATATCACATCAAACTAGTGCTTCTGACAAAAGGCAAATGAGCAAAAGTGGAGCCACATGGCTGGCCGTAAAGGCACCTATCACGACAGGCGCGATAGGGCCTTGGCTTGCCGATGTGAAAAGACAGGCGGAGCGTGAGGCAGCACAGCGCCGTGAATCGTGTGCCAAAGCAGACGAAAAGGTCAAGGATTTGACCAAGGAGTTGGAACAAGCCAAGAAACGCAATCCGAACAGTGCATCCGTTGAAATACTCGATGAACTAGAGGCGGAACTGGCATCCGCCCAAAAGCAAAGGGATAAAGCAATATTGGAAAAGAAATACGCGGAAGCGCTGTATAAATTAACGAAGGCAAAACTTCGAGACTGCTTGCGAGCAAACTTGCGTTATGTGAAAGCCAAAGCAGAAGCAGAAAAAGTTAGAGAGGAGGCACAAGAAGCTATGGTGAAGATGACTGCAAAACTGGACGAGTACGACGAAACTGTTGGAAATGAAGTCAAGAAAGACATCAAGAACAACTTAGAGGAAAATGCTATTCTTCAGCGCAAGCATGACGAATTGCAGGAAACATTGGTGGACATTAAGACACGAAACGATACAACAAAGGCGCTCACTAATATGGGTAGCCAAACTGATGATGATGCTTTGACGCTAGAAGTGAACGTTCACCCAGTACTTCAAGTTGTGGACGACGCCAACGAAAACTTGGTCCAACTTAAAGATGTTAACAATCAGCTCCGCACGAGTATCATCCAGTTGCAAGAACAGATCAATGATTTGAAACAGCAAAGCGCCGAGTTGCAAGGAAAATTGAAGCAACTTGAAAGTGCAAGTGCAGAAGGCGGAGAAGGCGGAAACGGAAATGATAAAGAGGCTGTATTGATGAAAGAAATCGACGAGCTTAAGGCTGCACTGGCTGATTTTGAAAGTGGAAACGGAGGCGGAGGCGGAGGCGGAGGAGGAGGCGGAGGTGGAGGCGGAGGCGGAGGCGGAGGCGACGCAGGAAACGCGACCAGGTTGCAAGGTCAAATTAACCGTTTGAAAACAGAAAACAAAATGTTGCAAGACAAGTTGAATATGCAAGAAAATCGCAACACAACTGGCAATGGTACACCAACGACGAAAACGCAAACGCAAATTCCACAAACGCAAATTCCAGAGAAGCCACCGCCGACACCGGGAGGATCACCGCCGATACCGGGAGGCCCACTAAAGCCACCAGGTGGTGCACCACCACCACCAACGTCACCGCCGAGACCAGGAGGCTCACCGCAGACACCAGGTGGTGCACCACCACCACCAACGTCACCGCCGACACCAGGAGGCTCACTGCAGCCACCGCCGATACCAGGAAGCTCACAGCCGGCACCAGGTGGGCCACCACCACCACCGCCACCGCCACCGCCACCGCCACCGCCACCTTCACAGGCAAAACAGACGGTAAAGGAGCACTCCTACAAAGATCAATACAACTTGAAAAAAAGAAGTTATCTATTCCAGTCATCTCAGACAGGACAAAGAAATTATGATGATGTTTGGGGAACTCTGGATTCCGAGGAAGCACAAGAAGATGCAAGGGCAAACATTCGTGCAGAAGCAATCAGACTTCAGTATGCCCAGCCCAAACAAAATGAAGGGAATGAAGCAGGTGCCAAAGTGCCGCGCAATCCCGAGATCTGGCCAAACTTTGAAAACACACATGAAGGATCTGCAGCAAATCAAAGGAGTATGTTGCTAAAATGGTCTACAGTTTCAGCAGAGATTGTGAAGCACCAGAGAGACATGGGAAGAACTGAAGAAAGCAGCAAGAATGTAAGTGCTTACGGGGAATACAGTAAGGATTCCTACTTTGTAAAGCCCTGGACATTGATGAAGGATGTCATTGAGCAGTATTGCCAGCCAATATATGTGAGGGACGATCAGGGAGATTATTCACCAGTACAATACAAGCTTTCAAAGACAATGGAGTTCTTCATGCAGTACGCAAACTCTGAATCGGCGATCTTCATTCGTGAAGAGAAAGACGGTAAAAAAATTAACATTTTTAATAAATGGTTCAAGGACTGGTTTGGTCAAGCTCAGAAAGTTTTCAACGACAACGCAGATAAGAAAAACCTGTTTGGTACTAGCGACATGGCTATGCACTTTCTCTATCGAATTTACTCAAGGTTTGCTGATCCAAGTAAGTTTCCGATCTCCAAACTTCTCATGCCAATTCATACGATTGAAACAATTGTGACACGCAGCGTAAAAATTGTCGATAATTGTATGAAACTCGAAAGAATGCACAAAGTCCTTCAAGACACTAATGGTGAGTTTTTTAAACTTCTCATTGTTGTTCACAAATGGCTCATGGAATACTTCTTTGTTGATTCAAGCGGTGTCGCAGAAAACAAACCACAAAGGACCAATTGGGTACATTCTACCAACTTTGTAGACATACTGAATTCCTCAAAGCGTCAAGGCATTACAGGCGACTCCCAAAAGTTGATCGATGCGATTGTGAGAGCCGTTGGTAAAGACAGAATACAAGATATATATGACGAATACCATAAAGTGTTCAGAGACGCTGCACTCGTCAATGTTTCTGTACTGGAAAAGACGGACACGGAGATCTTTGAGGAAGGCGTTGACAATCTCACAAAGGCAATCGACCAATTGAACGGTATTGATTTAAACAATTTCCTTCCTGACGAAGGTGATCTTATTCTACAGTGGAACAAGTGCAGCACAAAATTGAAGGAAAACGTTGAATCTGCAAAAGCATGGGTGAACAAATACAAAAAAACCCTAAATGATGAAGTTCAGACGACGTGCAAGTTGTACGGATACGTTAAAGATTCGGAAAAAAAAGACTTCAGGGAACAAATTGCTAAGAGGATGCAAGAGTTTCTAAAAGCTCTCGGTGGAGACGAAGGCTCTCTAAAAAGGATCGAAAGGTTGGATGCGTTGAAGGATAAACAAAGAACAAACAAGAGCAGGACGGAGGATTTGAAAGCCGCGCTCAACAAGGCTGAAGAAGAGCTGAAAAGCTTTGTAAGTTCTGGCAGTACAGATGTACAAAAGCAAGCTGCGCTGAGCAGAAGATACAATAAGGCACAGACTGAATTGAAAAATCACCAGGCAGGGGCAGCATCGGCAGAAAAAACTGAACTTGAAAATCTTGTAAATCGTGCCGTCTACCTGCAAAATGCGTACGAGGTCTTGGGCAGGGATGAACAATACAGAGATTATTTGCAAAAACTAGGGAAGGCACTTGAAGCAGCAAAACGGCTCGGAGATCAAAATGGGGAAGAATACGACCCCAACACTGCTGAGCGGGAACGTGACAAGCTTCAATATGTGATTAAATATCTTGATGACATGTTGAGCGATGCGGATCGAAAGAAAGTTGAAAATGCAGGTCAAAGTGCTATGATTAAGAGGGCGCTGGAATTGATGAATACTCCGAATTCGAATGGAGACGAATCGGAGGACAGTGAATCGGGGGACAGTTTCTCCGATTAAGATCGCTAAGTGCTTGGTTAGGGTTACGGTCTCGACGTCTCGCGCCGCATGGAGGCACTAATTCGTGGCACGGACTACAGAACAGACGTGCACAAAGGGTTGTTGGTGTACAGAGAGCTTTCAGAAGAATATTTTCTCTGTTTTCGCAACATTTGTGCTAAAGAGGACAATAGGTGGCAAAGGTCGATACTCACGTGTTTAGAACCCGTCTTGTGGATCGCAATGTCCACGCGCATCCCCATTATCAGAGAAAGCGTTGATGAATCTCTTTCAGACGCACATGTCATAGTTCTGGCAGTAGCTAACCAGTTCTTGCAACACTTAGAAGAAACTTGGTACGCTTTAGGAAACAACGCACTGTCAGATCTAAGGAGATCTGTGGTTAAACACCTAACAAACAAGGCAAACCTTAGGCGTGTGCAGTAATACCAAACGTATATATTCTTTTAAATGTTCTTATCACGGTTGAGGCAGATCGTTTAGTAGATTCATGATGTCTTCGTCCTCGATAACAGGAGCTGGTCCGTTTGGCGGGGGTGGAATGGATAGCTTTGGTGGTTCATCTTGGGGTGGAGGAGGGCCCAACTCTCCCAACTCCGGAAGCAACTGGTCTGTTTTTGGAGGAGGAGAGGCGGGAGGCTGTGATAAGAAGAAGCCGTCTACCATCCCGTTAGCATCATCTTGTTCCCCATTTCCACCGCTTGGTTGCTGAGGTTGATCGTTTTGGGTTTGTTCTGCCGGTTGCTGCCCTTGAGCACAATCTTTTTTGTTTTTCTTGCCCTGCTTACACGGGTCCTGTATGTAAATACCGAGGAATTTGTCCCATGCTTCGCGCGGGGATTTTGCTTCTTGAACGTCACAAGATTTTGCATTAGCTTTTGTGGCATCGTTCCATTCTTTCCACTGAGGCCCAAAGTATTTAGTCTCAAAATATTTTGGCTTATCGCCGAGTTGCTTGCCAAATTCTAGTTTTCTTACATACGTGTAGCGCAAGAATCCTGGTGGGATGGGAAGATTGAAAAGAGTTTTAAAATGCATTGCATTCCAAAGCTTCAGCAGGTTATCTTTACTTGCGTCACGCTTGGCGTTTTCGTACGCATCTTTAATCGCTTGGCTCTGACCATCCACCCAAGCGTTCATTTCGGGGAAATCCAACGCTTTCTCAAGTGATTCGGGACACTTTCCAGTCCACTCATCTCGGAGAAAGTGCGGAAAGTCTGGTGGCCACTTTACGCCTTCGCCCTTTTTTCTGTCTTCTGGATGCACGTTCTCATCGTAAAAGTTATACCACAAACTGTCCCTGTTTAATTTTTCCATAGTTTGCAGGTTTTCCTTGTGTTTATCTTCTGTGTATGTGTTAGGTATTATGTTGCCATCTTGGTCGCGCTTGGCTTCGATTGATTGTGTTCTTGGCAGTGTTCCTTTCGTGACAGACCTTTCGTTCAGAGATAGTGATGCAAAGCATGGCAATTTCTCACACGTATCTATTTGGTTTGCAACATTGTGTACGACTCTTTGAGATGACATTGAGAGCACCCTTTTGCTCGTAGTAAAAACTTTCACCCTTATCTCACAGTTCACATTTTTGTGCGCAAGAAAGCGGATTGTGTTAGTGCGGATATTTTATTAAACGCACAAAACTACAACCTCCCCTTTCCCCTTTCCCAATACGCTTTCCGGCTTTTCGGAACGACGAATAAACACTCCCCTCACCACTTTCCCGTACCTATACATGTCACTTGTTCGGGCGACTTATCGCGCGAATATGCGTGCTTTTTATGATGCTTAGGTTGCACGTCTTGCTGGAGAACGCGCGGGTCTCTTGTTCAGATCATTCAGATTCATGCGAAAGAGTGACGCACTTGTCTGAACTGGGGTCGTCAAGAGCGGTGCCACAACCGGAGATCGTCCCGGGTTGCGTCGTCCGCGATCCTTCTCCTTATCTTCGTCGTTTCTAGATCTGCGAATTGCAAATGCCCAAATGGCGCAGCAGAATACGACAATCATGAATACCGAAACTGCAATAATCACCGCCATGACCACGTCCACCGCGTCTTCGTCGTC
>MDTC01148506.1_pt1 | contig 18371 bp, 15 predicted proteins | sample 811181 | NCBI WGS metagenome assembly MDTC01 (sample SAMN05326644, study PRJNA326480) | marine metagenome | isolation source: seawater | place: Pacific Ocean: North | collected 2011
ATATGAATATTGTTGGGATATTTTTTGGAAGAGAAGTACTAATTTCTTCAATGAGTTCATTGTCTAACATGTCTGATTTACTTATTGCAAGTATTCTATCCTTATCTAATAATTCTGGATTGTATTTTTTTAACTCTTTAAGCAAAATTTTATATTCATCATTTATATCCTTAGAATCAGCAGGAATTAAAAATAATAACGTTGAGTTTCGTTCAATATGTCTTAAAAATCTAATTCCAAGTCCTTTTCCCTCAGAAGCACCTTCAATAATTCCGGGAATATCTGCCATAACAAAAGATTTATGGTCTCTGTAAGAAACAATTCCTAAATTAGGAACTAGAGTAGTGAAGGGATAATTTGCAATTTCTGGCTTTGCTGCAGTTAGTACAGACAATAAAGTTGATTTTCCTGCATTAGGAAATCCAACTAGTCCTACATCTGCTAAAACTTTTAATTCCATTACATACCACCCTTCTTTATATTCTTCTCCAGATTGAGCATACCTTGGAGATTGATTAGTAGATGATTTAAAATGGGAGTTTCCTCGTCCTCCCATACCTCCTTTAACTATTGTAAATTCTTCACCATCATGTGTAACTTCACAGATTTTTTTTTCACTTTCATCTTTTACAATTGTTCCCAATGGAACATCAATATAACTATTTTTTCCATTTTTTCCATAGCGATGATTACCACTACCATTTTCTCCATGCTCAGCAAAAACATGTTTTTTATATCTCAGGTGAAGCAATGTCCACATTTGCTTTTTTCCTCTGATGATAACGCTTCCACCAGTTCCTCCATCACCTCCGTCAGGGCCTCCTTTTGAAGTGATTTTGTCTCTTCTAAAATGAGTAGATCCAGCTCCTCCTCCTCCAGATCGACAAAATATTTTTACATAATCAACAAAGTTTGAATTACGAACTCTCATTTATAAACTTTGAATAACTGAATTTATCTTTTTAGAGATATCCTCAACGCTACCAAATCCATTAATCTTATATAGTTTATCTTGCAATAAGTAATAATTTTTAAGAGGATTGGTTTTAACATTGTACTCATTAATTCTGTTCTTGATTATGTCTTCATTTTGATCATCAGATCTTCCAGAATCAATTCCTCTATTTAGTAATCGTTCAATCAATACTTTATCTTCAACCTCCAAAGCAATCATTGCACTGATTGATGTGCCTTTTTCTTTTAGAAGTAAATCTAGAGCTTTCGCTTGCTTTTCTGTTCTAGGAAATCCGTCAAAAATAAAGCCATTTGAACTTCTGAAATTTTCTAATTTAGATTTTATCATACCTATTACAATTTCATCTGGAACTAAACAACCACTATCCATTAATTTTTTAGCTTTTAACCCAAGTATTGATTTATTAGAGATTTCTCCTCTTAAGATATCTCCTGTAGATAAATGGACTAGCTTATAATTTTCAATAAGAAAGCTTGCTTGTGTTCCTTTTCCGGCACCAGGAGGGCCAAATAATACTAAGTTTAACATAGTTTACTCTTTTAATTTATATATATGAGGTAGATTTCTACCAAGTTCATTGTAATCAAGACCGTATCCAACTACAAATTTATTTTCTATCGATTTTCCTATATGGTTAATCTTGATATTTTTTTTATAGACATCAGGCTTAAACAACAGTGTAACTGTATTTATGCTTGAAACATTTTCATTTTTTAATAAATTTACAACGGAATTAATTGTGTTTCCTGTATCAATAATATCTTCAATTATTATAACATTTCTATTTTGTATATTTTTATTTAATCCAATAATTTTTTTTACATTTCCAGAAGAATGAGTTCCTTCATAAGAAGCTAATTTAATAAAAGAAACTTCGGAATTGCAAATATTGATTTTTCTTATTAAATCTGCTGCAAAAAGAAAAGCTCCATTCAGAATAGGCATAAAAATTGGAGCACTTATATTTGAACAATTAATTTCATCAGCAATTTTAGAAATAATGTCTTTGATTTCAATATTAGACATATATAATTTAAATTCTTTGTCATGTAATTTTATATTTTCCATGTCGATGATTTAAAATTAATAAGTGTATCTTTTTTTGAAGTAATTTTTATCGATTTGTAATTAGTTACATACTTTTTATTAAATGGTCTATGCTCGTTATCACAAAAAGGAAGACTTTTACTTAATCCACATGAGCAAATACTATACTTTTTATCTTTTTGTAATTTAATTTTTTTCATATTTAGTTCAACCATTTATTTTGTAAAAATAGTTGTTTATTATTTATCTTTTTTATCTTTTTTATCTCCAAAAGCTCATAATAGTTTCCAATTTTTATTGTATGTATTTTTTCGGAAAATTTATTTCTTATTTTAAAAATTACTTTTTCATTACATTTTTTGAGAATATTATTTAAATTATCATCTATGCATTTATTTTCAATTTCAACTATTTCATCATTACATCCAATTCCTTGATTGTCCGCAGCTGAGTTTGGTTCAATTTTTTTAATTATAATTTTATTATTTTCTTTAAGTGAAATAAAACCAAAATACTGAGCGGAAAGCTCAGGGTTCTTTTTTTTAATGAGCTCTATGCCGATTTGACTAAATAAATTACTCAATGTTGGGATATAATTTTTAGTGCCATAGATATGGTCCTTAAAAATCTTCGAAACTTTTGTTCCTCCAAACTTTATACAAATTTTTTGAAAATCCAATTCAGAGTAACCTATATCTTTGAGACCAAAATTATGATATAGATCTTTCATTACTGAATGTAAAGAGAATTTACCATTAGAATTTATAATGATCTCTAAGTCAACCATAAGCATGCATAGTGCTGCATCTGGATATATTGAGACTTTACGATTAGGGGCTCCTAGTTTATACCCATCAAGCCAACTATCAAAACCACTATCAGCGACTGATAAATTAAAGCGACCATAATTCATGAGATGTCGATCAAGGTTTTGGTTTTGTGTTTTGATAAATTCTTCCCAGGTAAAAACACCTGAAGAGTAAAGAGTTAAGTCACCCATATATGTAGTTACTCCTTCAGCAACAAAGCCAGTTCTAAAGTAATTTTCTTTGGTATAATCATAAGGAAATAGCTCTTTGGGTCTAATCGATTTAATATTCCATGTGTGATATAGTTCGTGAGAACAAACCCCTAATAGATCTTCATATCGTTCATTCATTATTTGATCACTAGGTCCTAATAATATCACTGTATTTTTTGTGTGTTCAACTCCATGATAACTTTTGTAAGGCGTAATTTGAAATAAAAAATGATATTCATTAACTGGAAACCCTTCAAAATGATTAATTTGTTTTTGAGTGAACAAGCTAAAATCTTTTTTTAGTTTTGTCCAATCCAAATTGCATTTTCCCTGAAACCACAGATGAAATTTTATATTATTGACTTCATAAAAATCGTGTTGCAAAGAGTTGGAACAAATAATTGGAGATTCTGCAAGCTCATCATAGTTCTTTGCAATAAGAGTTTTGTTTTCATTTGATAACGAAGAGGCTAATTTATAATCTTTTGGTATATCAAAATTTAAAGTATATGTTTCTTTCATTCTATCAACTATAAAAAAGAAACAATGTACAGGATTTAAATAAAGTTGATATTTATCTAAATAGCAAGAGCCAGCATCAAGCGTGTTGGCGTAAAAACTATATGTAATAGAAATTTTTTGGATATTTTTTGTATCTACTTGCCATTGATCTTTTGTAATTTTTTTAAAATTTAATAAATTACCATTATCATCTTTTGCCTTCCAATTTCTAATATTTTGCGCAAAATTGCCTAATTCATATCTGCCTGGTCTCCAGGCAGCAAGCTGAAAATACATTTTTTCAACTCCATTTGTTTTAGTAAGAAGTTGAAAATCCACATAATGACCATGTGGTTTTGTATATGATATGTTATAGTTTATCATTTTTTAATACAACAAATATACAAGATTAGTTACTTTAAATATTTAAAAAGAAGTTTTTAAATTCTTTAACTATTTCACAGTTATTATTATTTTTGTGTATAATTAAGAATATAAATAATGAGAAAATACTTGCCAACATTGTCTGAGCTAATCGATCGATTATCAATTGCTCAATTAAAAGAGGTTTTCATACCTGCGCATAAAAAAGAATATGCTCAAGAAATTGACGATATTATACACGATATTCAAGAAAATATTAATGAAAATAGTTCAGAAATTACAGCAGAAACAATTAGAGCTATCGTTGTTTTATCTCAAATGAATTTACATATTTGGCATAATGAATCTAATTACAGAAAAGGAATAAAAGATGGAAATAATCTAGAGCTTACTCACGGACTAAATGGTATCAGAAATACTGCTAAAAATAAAATTCAAGAAATAGTTGGAGGAAGAAAAGATTATAAAATTGATTGTTTAGCTGCAGATTTTAAGGATTGGGAAGTTTCATGGTCTAAGAAAAATAAGAAAAAATGAATTACGATTTAATTGTTTTAGGTAGCGGTCCAGGAGGATATGTTGCTGCTATTAGAGCCTCACAGTTAGGAATGAAAGTAGCTATTGTTGAAAAAGAAAGTTTAGGCGGTGTTTGCTTAAATTGGGGATGTATTCCAACAAAAGCACTGTTAAAATCTGCACAAGTTTTTGAATATATTAATCACTCTCAGGATTATGGAATTACTGTAAATGATGTAAATGCAGATTTTAGTTCGATTATTAAAAGAAGTAGAGATGTTGCAGATGGAATGAGTAATGGTATTTCCTATCTAATGAAAAAAAATAAAATTGACGTTATTAATGGATATGGAAAGGTAAAACCAAATAAAAAAATAGAGGTAACTAATGATGGGAAAGTTCAAGAGTATAATGCTAAACATATTATTTTAGCTACTGGAGCTCGATCAAGAGTTCTTCCTAATTTACCTCAAGATGGTAAAAAAATTATAGGATACAGAGATGCTTTAACTTTGAAAAAAGCTCCAAAAAAAATGGTTATTGTTGGTTCTGGTGCAATTGGAGTTGAGTTTGCTTATTTTTATAATTCAATTGGAACAGATGTTACTATAGTAGAGTACTTACCTAATATTGTTCCTGTTGAAGACATTGACGTGTCTAAACAATTACAGAGATCATTTAAGAAGTCAGGTATTAAAGTAATGACTAATTCATCTGTTGAAAAAGTTGATACATCTTCTGAAGGTTGTTTAGTTAATATAAAAACAAAGAATGGAGTTGAAAATATTAAATGTGATATTGTTTTATCTGCAGTTGGGATTGTTTCAAATATTGAAGATATCGGTTTAGAAGAGGTTGGAATTAAGACTGAAAATGGAAAGATTGTGGTGGATGATTACTACAAAACAAATATTGATGGTTATTATGCAATTGGTGATTTACTTCCAAATCAAGCCTTGGCTCACGTTGCATCTGCAGAAGGTATTACATGCGTTGAGAAGATTGCTGGACATAATCCCGATAAGATTAACTATTATAACATTCCAGGATGCACATATTGTAGCCCAGAAATTGCTTCAGTTGGTTTAACTGAATCAGCAGCTAAAGATGCTGGATATGATATTAAAGTAGGAAAATTTCCTTTTTCAGCATCTGGTAAAGCTTCGGCTGCAGGACATAAGGATGGTTTTGTGAAAGTTATTTTTGATGCAAAGTATGGTGAATGGTTAGGATGTCATATGATTGGATATAATGTTACAGAAATGATAGCTGAGGCTGTTGTTGCTAGAAAACTAGAAACAACTGGTTATGAAATATTAAAATCAGTTCATCCTCATCCTACAATGAGTGAAGCTGTAATGGAAGCTGTAGCTGATGCGTATGATGAAGTTATACATATGTGATTTTTGGAAATAATTATTTTATTTAATAACTATCTTTCTTAATTCAATATTTTCGTTGCTTGTTAGTTTAATAAAATAAATTCCCGAAGCTTGATTTCCTAAATCAATTTTCTCTTCTTTTCCATTAATTATTTTACTATTAATTTTCTTTCCAATTGTTGAAAATATATCAACTTGTAATTCGGATATATTTGTTCTTATGTTAAATATTCCTCTATTTGGATTTGGATAAATTGAAGTTTGTTCAAAAAATTGTGTCTCATTAATCTCTAAAATATTTTGTCCATTTAAATTAATATTGTCTAAGTAAAAATTATTTCCATAGTCATTAATAGCTGTAAAACGGAACATAAGTGTATCACCATTCAATCCATAATCACTTAAATTTATACTATCACTTTTCCAGCTTCCACATGTAGGAGACCATGAGCCTGATTCATAACCAACTGTTTGTAAATCTGATCCAAATGCACCATAGATTGAATCCCAGCTAGTTCCACAGTTTGCAGATATATCAATTCTAAATCCATCATCATATCCAGCAGCATATCCAGAATATGCGTAATCAAAAGTTAACCAGTTTTGTGCTAAAGAACCATTTCCTAATGCAATTTTATTACTTATTAGATAAGTTTCTTCTGAAGGAAATTGTACCCAATAATGATTAGCAAAAGCAGTTGTTGTTGGCAGACAGTCAATTCCAAAGTCTACTGTTGTAGTCATCCAATTATAATTTAAAGAATTTAATTTCCAACTTTTAGGTGGAAAAATATTACTTTCAAAATCTTCATTTATACTTGTTGTATTTGAGATTTCTGATACTGTATCCTTGTACTCAATAAATTCAGAATAAGTTTGAGAACTTGTTCCAAATGTATCAGTAACTGTTAAAGTAACATCGTATTTTCCTGGGGCTGAATAAACAACTTCAGGATTTTGCAAGTTAGATGATGAGGGGGTTCCTCCTGTAAATGTCCATTGCCACGTTGCACTGTTAGTTCTTAAAGCTGAATGATCTATAAATTTTACTGTATCATTCATACAGTCTATTGTAAGTTGATTGGCTGCTATTTGAGCTGATGGAGGAGAATCTTCGTAAAAATTAACTTCATATGCACTTCGATTTGTTCCGTTTCTTAAAAGACCTTTTCCGTAAAATGGAACTAATTGCGTAGAATATGTATTTTGAGGTAAGTTAAGATTAAAAATTTCCCAGTCAGACATAGAATTGTTCCTGTAATATACAGATTCTCTGGTCCCAATATATATACCTCCATTACTTCCTCTTTGATGTTCAATATTTGTAATATTAATATTATCAAGAGTTGGAGTACTTAAATTGATCCAATTTTGTCCTCCATCAATAGATTTAAATACTTCATATCCTTGTGCGTCCCAAGTATCTCCATACATACTAGTTCTGGCAGCCCATAAAATATTTTCATCATTACTACTTACTGAAATATCATATGGAATCCAATCTTGACCATTAATATTTGATGGTGTTATATCTACCCATGAGTTTCCAGAATTTGTTGATTTCCAAATTTTCTTTACGCCCCACCATGAAGGCCAAGTAGCTAAATATATTACTTCTGGATTACTCCAAGCGACTTCAATTGCAGTTATTTTATCATCAAAATGGTAAATAGCTTCAAAAGATGATCCTCCATTTTTTGTAAGCCAGAGGGTTGTGTCTTTACCTGAATAAAACCAGTTGTAACATCTTGGATCGAATTCAATTTGTGAAGATTCTCCTGTTATATATGATGCATTTGGTAATTTTTCTATGTTAAAATTTGTTATTGGGATATTTCTATTTCCTGATAAAAGTTTACCGCCATAATCACTATATGCTATTTTTGAATCCCCAAAATTTACAAACCCTCTAATATTATCACCCCCATCTGTACATATCCAATCGTTAATGTATGTACTTCTTTCCTTCAGCAACGTGCCATTGTGATAAGTCCCCCCAAGCATTACTTCTCCATCTCTAAAACCTACACCAAAACCCCAAAAGTCAGTTCCAGCTATTCCAAATTGTTTTTTATAAATACTATCTCCAATATTATCTGAATAAAATATTCCTCCATCGCAAGCAAACCAAAGATCATTTTCAAAATAATTAATATCATGAATATCAGCATGCACATATCCTTTTTTATGTGGTTCACTCCATTTAGCCGGACATGTGAAACTAACTCCATTATCATAAGAAATCCAATGGTTAACACCTCCAACATGAATAATATTTGCATTTGATGGATTTACAGCTAAAGCTAAATCATAATAATATTGACCACCATCATCTGACCCATCTGGTTGCCAACCCATCATATTTATATTTGTTGAATCTGGTACTCCAGCGGGTTGTTGGCCGCAGCATTGAAAAATCCAGTTTTCTCCTTTGTCATAACTTATATAAATACCGTATAAACCACTTCCTCCATTAGCAGATCCAGTTGCGAGAGCAATAATTTTATTTGGATCTGCTGGGCTAACAGCAATTTCTGTTCTTTTTTGTTCATCTCCTGTTAAAGGATCAGGCCATCCATTGTTATATAATATTAGTGAATTTCCTCCATCATCTGATCGATAAAACTCTGTTTTATTTGCAATCTGTCTAACAAAATAGATAGTATCTGAAGAATTAGGATGAAATTCAATTTCTAAGAAATTACCACTCATTAATTGTGTAAAATTAGATCCTCCATCAGTTGATTTAAAGAGACCTTCGCTTGAAGCTACAAAAAGAATATTATTATTGTCAGGACTTAATTTAATATCTTTGGTAAAATGATTGAAATTTGTAAAAGATATATCACCTATTATGTTCCAGTTTAATCCTCCGTCATAGGATTTATATATACCCCCATTACCACTTATATAAATTATATCAGGATTTAAAAAATCAATTTCAATTGCATAGACTGAATTAAGAGGTAGATCTTTAGTGATTAAAGACCAAGAATCTCCTTTATTAGTAGTTTTCCATGCTCCAGCAGTAGCTGATCCTGCGTATAATATATTTGGATTACTGTTAGACTGTTCTACTGTATAAATATGTGCAGATCCAGGAGCATAACTTCTGCTTTCTGCATCTTTATCAAAGTCCCAAGGACCAATACAATCCCATTGATGAGTGCTTTTTGTTTTTTTATTGTTCGGCTTAGCATTTGAGTGTCTACTGATATTTCTCAACCATCTTTTATAGTATTGAGTATATTTATTTTTTTCAAAATTATTTATTCTATAGTATTTATCATATGCATCTTTAACCAAACCTATATCAGGATTGTCTACATTCATTAATTGAATCCATTCAGGTAAATTTTCAGCATTTTTATCGTATTTCATTTCTTCTTGTGCGTTAAGAAAAGAATATGTGAAAGTAAGAATTGCTAGAATTTTTTTAAACATGAACTTTATAAAGTGTTAAATAGTCTAGAAACGTAAAATTATCAGAGATCAAAAGCTCTTTTTACTTCTTGAATGCAATCTAATTTTTCCCATGTAAATGTTTCTACTTCAAATTTTTTCTCTCCATTTTGGGTATTAAATCTGACTTCTTTTGTTTCTGAATTTCTCCCCATGTGTCCATAAGAAGCAGTTTCAGAATAAATAGGATTTAATAATTTTAGACGATTAATAATTGATGCAGGTTTAAGATTAAAACAATCCATATTTGCAACAATATCTGCTATTTTTCCATCTGATAAATTTACTCTACTTGTTCCAAAAGTATCAATAAATACCCCCATGGGATCAGCAATTCCTATAGCATAACTAACTTGAACAAGAATTTTTTCTGAAACTCCTGCTGCTACTAAATTTTTAGCAATATGTCTTGTTGCATAAGCAGCAGATCTATCTACTTTTGAAGGATCCTTACCAGAAAATGCTCCTCCACCATGAGCTCCTTTACCTCCGTATGTATCAACAATTATTTTTCTACCAGTTAGTCCGGTATCGCCATGAGGACCTCCAATTACAAACTTTCCTGTAGGATTCACATGGTATTTTTCATTGCCAAATAGTTTTTTATTTTTAATAGAAAGTTGATCTATTACTTTTGGCATTAAAATATTGATGACATCTTCTTTTATCTTTTTCTGCATTTGTTCTTCATTATCAAATTCATCATGCTGAGTAGAAACAACAATATCAGTAATTTTTAATGGAGTATGATCATCATCATATTCTATCGTAACTTGAGATTTTGAATCTGGTCTCAAATACGTCATTTCTTTACCATTTTTTCTAATCTTTGCGAGTTCAATAAGTATTTTATGAGCAATATCTAGGGCAAGAGGCATATAATTTTCAGTTTCATTAGTTGCATAACCAAACATCATACCTTGGTCGCCAGCCCCTTGTTCTTTATTTAGACCTTTACCTTCAACTACTCCTTGATTAATATCTGGAGACTGTTCATGTATTGCAGATATTACTCCGCAACTATCTCCATCAAATTGATACTCAGATTTATTGTAGCCAATTTTAAGAATTACATTTCTGGCAATTTTTTGCACATCAACATACGCTTTTGTAGTTACTTCTCCGCTGAGGACTGTTAGCCCAGTAGTTACAAGAGTTTCGCAAGCAACTTTTGAGTTAGGGTCTTGTGCTAAAAAATTATCTAGTAATGCATCTGATATTTGATCAGCAACTTTATCTGGATGACCTTCTGAAACTGATTCGGAAGTAAAAAAATATGACATCTTTTTAATTTTAAGTTAATATAATTCTAGAAGATTTGGCTTGGATTTACTTTAGATTTAACGCATTTTAGCATTTTTTATCAGTGGTTGCAATAAGCCAAATCTTTCCACTGCGTGCAAAGATACTAAAAAATGAATATTTATTTCGATAAACTGTTAAAATGATCTTCGAGACTAATCTGTTCTTTTTTAAGTTTATCGATAGTCTTATCACATACAATTTCACCATTATTAAGTATTAAAACTCTATTACAAATTTTATCTACTTCTTGCATAATATGAGTTGACAATAGAATTGTCTTATCTATACTAAGATCTTTTATTAAATTTCTAATTTCTGTAAGTTGATTTGGATCTAAACCAGTAGTAGGTTCATCCAAAATTAATATTTCAGGATTATGAATAATAGCTGCAGCAAGTCCAACTCTCTGCTTATAACCTTTTGATAATTCTCTAATTTTTTTATTTTTTTCTTTTGTAAGTCCAACCTTTTTTATTACATCATTAATGGCTTCTTTTCTATCTTTAATTTTATAGATTCCTGCAATAAAATTTAAGTATTCTTTGACATACATTGTTAAGTATAAAGGATTGTTTTCTGAAAGATATCCAATTTTTTTTTTAACTAACAAGTCATTATTTTTTATATCTAAATTTCCAATTTTAATATCACCACTACTTGATTTAAGATAGCAGCATATTATTTTTATTAATGTAGTCTTTCCTGCACCATTTAAGCCCAATAAGCCTACTACTTCTCCAGTTTTAATTGAGATAGAAATATTTTTAAGTACATGTTGAGATCCATAAAATTTATTTACTTTGTTAATGGTAACTGACATATTTATATAATTGTATATTCAAAAATATACAAAGAAATTAAAACCATGTTTTTCATATTAATTTTTTTTAATATAACTTTAAAAATAAAATGATCTCAAAATATATTATTTTTGTTTTGTATGGTTGGAATTGTATCTAAAGCTACGGGAAAATATTACGATGTAATTGTTGGTGATACAATCTATAAATGTAGTTTAAGAGGTAAATTTAGAAATTTATCTATTAAAAGTACTAATCCAATTGTTGTGGGAGATAAGGTTACTATCTTAAGTGATTCAGAAAAATATGTAATTACAGAATTACATCCAAGAAAAAATTATATCGTCAGAAAATCTGTTAATTTATCAAAAGAGATACATATATTAGGATCTAATATAGATCAGGCTATATTAATAGTTACTTTAGTAAAACCAATTACTACATCTGCTTTTATTGATAGATTTTTAATATCAGCAAATTTTAACTCAATTGATGTTATTATTTTGTTTAATAAATCTGACTTACTGACTGAACAAATGAAGTTAAAACAAAATAAACTTCAAAAAATATATGAAAATGCTGGATATAATTGTTTTGTTCTATCAGTTTTGTCTGATGACTTATCTTCAATAAAAAAATCAATGAAAGATAGGCTGAATATTATTTCAGGCCATTCTGGAGTTGGCAAATCAACATTCATTAATAAGTTACAGAAAAATTTAAATATTCCAACGAACAATATTTCTAAAACACACCATCAAGGTCAGCATACTACTACATTTTCACAATTATATAATTTGGATTTTGGATCCTCTGTAATTGACACGCCAGGCATAAAAGGATTTGGATTAGTTGATTTAAGTCCTATTCAAATATCAGATAGTTTTAGAGAATTTTATAGACTTAGAGATAAATGTAGATTTAAAAATTGTATTCATCAGAATGAACCAGATTGTGCAGTTAAAGCGGCTCTAGTTGAAGGAGTCGTTTCCAAAAGTAGATATAACAATTATATTAAAATGTTATTTGATCAATCAAATTATCGTAAAATTGATTACTAAATGAAGGCAATTATTCAAAGAGTCAAAAATGCTAAGGTATTTGTAAATAGTAAGAAAATTTCAGAAATAAATATTGGTTATTTACTTTATCTTGGTATTTCAATTAGTGACAATGAAGATGATATTATTTGGTTAGTTGAAAAAATTGTTAATATGAGGTTATTCAATGATAATTTAAATAGATTAAACAAATCTATTTTAGATTTAAATGGTGATATTTTATTAGTAAGTCAGTTTACTCTTCAAGCTAAAATCAAGAAAGGAAATAGACCTTCATTTATTAATGCTGCAAAAAAAAATATTGCACTCCCAATTTATGAGAAATTTAAGAAATTTTTAAGTAAAAAATTAGATAAGGAAATATCAGAAGGAATTTTTGGAGCAAATATGCAAGTAGAATCCGTGAATGATGGGCCAATTACAATAATACTTGATTCAAAAAATAAATATTAAAAAATAAATTTAATGCCACCTCTTATCCATCTCTTTGGTTGGGGAATATTTCCAAAATCTAAATACGTTTCATCCAAAAGGTTATGTACTTCACAATAAATAATTTTATCTTTAGAAAATTCGTATGTAACTTTTGATCCAATTAGCCAAAACGGTGGATATTCTATTTCTAACCCACTATTAAATTCAGTATAGCCTCCAGCTCTGTCTTGATATGTAGCTCTCCAATCTATTCTAATTTTTTTATTTATAATTTGTGATGCGATGATTGAAAAGTTTTTTTCCAAATGATCTAAAACATATGCTGATTGAAACCCTTCTGATGTTGTGTCATTTTTATTAAATGAGTAATTAAATTTTAAGAATGAAATTGGCATACTAGTTTGAAGAATATTATTGATGTTAAGTGTCGAGCTTATCTCAAATCCTTTTGTAGTAAGTTTACTTATATTTTGAGTTCTCCATATACTGTCTCCTTCAAATAATACCCAGTCAATTAAATCTTCACTTTTTCTTTGGTAGAATGTAATATTTGATTTGTGATTTATTCCAAGTATTTTAAAACCAATTTCTTTATTAGTTGAGTGTTCTTCTTTTAGATTGATATTTCCTTCGTTAGTAGGAGAGATGTAATATAATTCTGTGTATGTTGGTGTCCGCATAGACTTGTTATACGCAACAAACATTTTAAACCTATCATTGATACTATAGTTGATATCAATTCCAGGAAAATATGTATTTCCATATTTCGTATCAATATTTAACATAACTCCTGTTGACAAATTTATTCGATTTAATTTATAATTTTTTTCAATAAATAAATTTGTAATTGTTCTATTACCACCCTTAAAATAAAAATTTGAACTATCAATTTGTATGGGATTTTCTAATTCTTCACCTAAAATATTTGATTTAATATTATCTGTTCTTATTTCCATTCCGATGACATTGCTTCCATTATTTGTTTTTTGAACTAAATTGACATCAATGCCAAAAACATTTGTTTCATGAAAGTTTTGATACCAAGAAGGATTTTCTCTGAACAAGATAAATTCATCATTATTTTTTCTCCAGTATAATTTATTATCAAGATAAATTTTTCCTTTTGTTTTTAATTGAAATGAAGCAAAAGAAGTTTTGGTTATCTCAAACTGATTAGGGTATTTACTAGAATAAAAGCTAAATGCCCCAAATTCTTTTTTAGTTATTCCATAATTTAAAAGACTTTGAAGATTATTATTTTCAAATTTATTTTGGTAGTAAAAATTAGTTATATCATAGTCCATTCCATTAATGTAGCCATCACTTTTCTTATGATTGATAGAAAAATTATGAGTAAAATTGTTTGATTTAATATGGTAATTGAGTTCTTCGTTACTAAAGCCATTTTCTCCTCTACTTAAATTTAATGAATTTTTCATTTTTGTTTTAGTAATTATATTAATTGCACCAGTATATGCAAAATTTCCAAAAACTCTACTTGATCCTCCTGTAACAACTTCAATCTTTTGAACTTGCTCTAAACTAACAGGTAAATTAAGAGTGTGATGTCCAGTTTGAGGATCATTTAGCTTGACTCCGTTTAACATTACTAGTACTTGTTCGTAACTTCCTCCTCTCATACTTATGTCAGATTGTACTCCTTGCCCCCCTCTTTGTCTAATGTCAACATTAATTGCATATTCAAGTAAATCTTCAATAGTTTGAACAGGTGCATTTTTTATTTCTGTTGAGTCAATAATTTGAATATTAGAAATGTTCTCATTTGACTGAGCTCTGTTTGAAGAAACAACAATTTCTTTGATATTTTTATTTAATATTTGTGTGAAAGAATATTTTGTTAAAAAAGCACACATGATTGAAATTAATATTGCAGTTTTTTTTATCATTTGTAGTTACTTTATTTTAAATTTTAATTTTGTTTTAAAATACGAATAAATTATTTTAGTTTTAATTTTGTGTTTCCATTCCATCAGGAAATCCATAAAAATGAATTATATCTAACTTATTTGACAAAGAGATTTGACCAGGATTAATTCCCGGCTCGTTTTGAGGAATATCTATTCCAAGATCACTATAATATTTCTCCCATATTTCTAATGTTCTGTTTGTTTTGGGATTTACAAAAGTCATTGGCCTTAGTAGAAATATACTATCTTCTCTAAACGAATCGTGTATTAACTCTGAGCAATAATATAAATCATTATTGGTTAAGAAAGCATCATCGTATTTTGTACCAACTTGATTTTTAGCATATTTGATCGCTTTAGGTATTATGTTATAATACTTGTGTTTTAGTCTGCCGACTATAACTTTTGGATTGTTATTACAATCTAAAGATCTGCTTAAAAAGTCTTCTATTTTTGTAAAAACAACTTCAGGGGGTAGTGCCTCAATAACTTTAAGTTCATTATTATGACTAACAATCATTCCAATATGAGATAAGCTTGCGTTTTTATATCCTGGAGTAACAGTTTCGATTGCTTCACACAAAGGAGAAGAATCTAAATCTTGAAATAAAATATCTCCTTCTTTCAGATGAAATGAGTTACTATACGAAGACATTACTATTAAGATAGGTAAAAGAAGTATATTCATGCTGAATAAATATTAGATTAGTAACTTGTAGTAATGATATAAAAAATGTTACTCAGCTAGAATAATTATTTTATTATTCTGTAACTCGATAACTCCACTTTCAATATTAAATTTTTCAACACTATTTTTTTCAGTAATTATTCTAATTTCTCCAGAAATTAAAGAAGAAATAATAGGGGCATGATTATTTAGTATTTCAAATTCTCCGTCTGATCCAGGAATTTTAACTGAAGAAACATTCCCTTCAAAGAGTTTTTTTTCTGGTGTGATTATTTCTAAAATCATACTTTAATTTGCTTCAGCTAACATTTTTTCTCCTTTTTCAATAGCTTCTTCAATAGTTCCAACTAAATTGAATGCAGCTTCAGGGTATTGGTCAACTTTTCCATCCATAATCATATTAAATCCTTTTATTGTGTCAGCAATATCAACTAAAACTCCTTTAAGTCCTGTAAATTGTTCTGCAACATGAAAAGGTTGAGATAAAAATCTTTGTACTCTCCTTGCTCGATGTACTGCCAGCTTATCTTCATCTGAAAGTTCATCCATACCAAGTATAGCAATAATATCCTGAAGTTCTTTATACCTTTGAAGTAGTTCTTTAACATTTTGAGCACATTTATAATGTTCTGAACCTACAATCTCTTCTGTTAAAATTCTTGAAGTAGAGTCAAGAGGATCAACCGCAGGATAAATTCCTAATTCTGCTATTTTCCTAGATAATACAGTTGTTGCATCCAAATGAGCAAAAGTAGTCGCAGGAGCAGGATCAGTCAAGTCATCGGCTGGAACATATACAGCTTGAACAGAGGTAATGGATCCATTTTTTGTAGAAGTAATTCTTTCTTGCATAGCACCCATTTCTGTTGCTAATGTAGGTTGATAACCTACTGCAGATGGCATTCTTCCTAATAGTGCTGATACCTCAGACCCAGCTTGTGTAAATCTAAATATATTGTCAACAAAAAATAAGACATCTTTTCCCTTTCCTTTTCCATCCCCATCTCTAAAATATTCTGCGATTGTTAGACCAGATAAGGCAACTCTTGCTCTTGCTCCAGGTGGTTCATTCATTTGACCAAAGACAAAAGTAGCTTTTGAGTCTCCCATTTTTTCTCTATTAACTTTTGAAAGGTCCCATCCACCTTCTTCCATGGAATGATTAAAATCTTCACCATAGTTTATAATTCCTGATTCAAGCATTTCTCTCATTAAATCATTACCCTCTCTCGTTCGTTCACCTACACCAGCAAAAACAGACAATCCACCGTGTCCTTTAGCAATATTGTTAATAAGCTCTTGAATCAATACAGTTTTTCCAACTCCAGCACCACCAAACAAACCAATTTTTCCACCTTTTGCATAAGGTTCAATCAAGTCAATTACCTTTATTCCTGTAAATAAAACCTCTGTTGATGTTGATAAATCCTCAAATTTTGGAGGATCTCTGTGTATTGCAAGTCCGCTAGATTTATCAAGATTTTCCATTCCATCTATTGCATCTCCTATTACATTAAAAACTCTACCTTTTATGGATTCTCCAGTTGGCATTTTAATTGGAGCTCCTGTTGCGATTACTTCAGTACCTCTACTAACCCCATCTGTAGTTTCCATTGATATAGCTCTTACGGTATCTTCACCAATATGCTGTTGGCATTCTAAGATAAGCTTATCACCACTTTCTTTTGTTATCTCTAACGAATCATAAATATCAGGTAGTCCTAATTCAGAATTGTTAAATGTTACATCTACAACTGGTCCTATAACTTGCGATACTTTTCCGGTATTTTTTGACATTTCTTTTATTTTATTACTTATTTTTTAATTTTTATAAATCTGTTGGCAAACTCTTTGCAAATCTAATATTTTTAAATTGTTTTTAAGTATATAAGCTGTGTTTAAATTTATTGTTAATTTTGAACACTTTTTCAACAAAAAAATTTAATTTTCTAAGTGAATATATACTATTCTGTTGACGATTTTCCTAAAAATGTAAAAACCGTAGTTACTATGGGGACATTTGATGGTGTGCATTCCGGACATCAAAAAATTTTGTCTCAGATTAGTCAGATTGCTAAAAGAAAAAATCTTCAGAGTGTTTTGTTGACTTTGAATCCACACCCTAGACATGTTCTTTACCCAGAAGACCAAAATCTGAGATTAATTGATAATCTTGAAGAGAAAATTAATAAGCTAAAAAAAACTAATTTAGATCATTTAGTTGTTCAGAAGTTCTCAAAACAATTTTCAAGAATTGATTCAATTCATTTTATCAGAGATTTCTTAATAAGCAAATTGAATATGTGTTTTATTATTGTTGGTTTTGATCATCATTTTGGAAAGAATCGTGAAGGCACATATCAAAATTTAATCGATTTATCTAAACTTTATGGTTTTGAAATACGAGAAATAAAAGCACATATAGTTGATCAAGTTACTGTAAGTTCAACTAAAATTAGACTTGCAATTCAAAAAGGTGATATTGTAACAGCAAACAAATATCTTTCATCATTTTTTTCGATTTCTGGAAAAATTATTAAGGGGAAACAACTTGGAACTAAAATTGGTTTTCCTACTGCAAATATCTCTTTAAATGGGGAATGGAAGATATTGCCACGAAATGGAGTTTATGCTGTTATAGTTTATTTAAAAAATCAAAAGCATTTTGGAATGCTAAATTTAGGCGTAAAGCCTTCATTTAAAACAACTTCATTTAGTGTTGAGGTTCATATTTTTAACTTTGAAGGTCAAGTGTATAATGAAAAAATTAAAGTTGATTTTGTTGATAGAATTAGAGATGAAAAAAAGTTTGATTCGATTGAAGGCCTTAGAAAACAGTTAAAAAAGGATTTGATCAATTCAAAA
>MDTC01054583.1_pt1 | contig 18370 bp, 18 predicted proteins | sample 811181 | NCBI WGS metagenome assembly MDTC01 (sample SAMN05326644, study PRJNA326480) | marine metagenome | isolation source: seawater | place: Pacific Ocean: North | collected 2011
AGTTCGTGCGTCACCACAATAAAAGTTATGCCCAAAGTCTCCTTCAGCTCAAGTATGAGGTCGTCCAATCGTCTCGAGCTAAGCGGATCAAGACCGGCGGAAGGTTCGTCAAAAAAGAGAATTTCAGGATCGAGGGACATGGCTCGAGCCAATCCGCCGCGCTTGCGCATCCCGCCACTGAGCTGCGCAGGGCGAAAGTCCCCGAAACCTGAAAGCCCCACCAGAGATAATTTGTACTCGGCAATCTCTCTCACTTCCTTGGGTGAGAGTTCGGTAAACATCTCAAGCGGCAAGGAAACGTTTTCCAACAGGCTCATCGAACTCCATAGAGCTCCGCCTTGATAAAGGATACCAAAGCGTCTTGAGATTTCATCACGTTTTTGATTGTCGCTTGCCCAGAAATCCTGATCTCCGTAACGAATCGCCCCGGAAACTGGCTCGAGGAGACCAACCAGTGATTTCAGCAAGGTGCTCTTGCCACAACCACTACCTCCCATGACGACTAGAGCTTGCCCCCTAATCGCGTTGAAAGTTACGTCGTGCAAAACAACATAGTCGCCATATGAAAGGGAAACGCCTTTGGCGGAAACGATGGGGGAGGAAATATTATTGGCCTCCGAGTTCATCGCCAGCCCATGACATTGTAAAAGACCTCGAACAATGCGTCGGCGACCACGACAAGAGTAATGCTCGTAACCACAGCAGAGGTGACAGCGTTCCCAAGGGCCGCGGAATCATTCCCACAATTCAGTCCTTTTTGGCATCCGACCATACCAATGATACCACCGAAGACAATGGTCTTGGCAAGACCCGAGTAAATATCCCACATAGAGCTAAGAGCAGTCTGAGTTTGCTCGATATAATGGTGAAAGGAGAAATCCATTACGAACAGACCCACAACCATGCCACCAAGCATGCCGACTACGTCAGCGTAAAGAGTCAGCATGGGAATCATCACGAACAAGGCCAAGGTGCGGGGCAGAATAAGAAAATCCATGGGAGATATTCCAAAGGTGCGCAAGGAATCGATTTCCTCGTTTAATTTCATGTTTCCAAGCTCGGCGGCAAAGGCTGCGCCCGTACGTCCTGCCATAACGATGGCGACCATCAGACCTCCCATTTCGCGAACCATGGCAAGACTCACCAAGTCGGCGACGTAGATTCGGGCGTTGAATTTCGCCAACTGAACACTTCCCACGAAAGCCATCGTCAGACCCGTCAGAAAGCTAACCAAAGTTACGATGGGTAGAGCTGCTGCACCACAAGCCCGACATGATTCAAGAAAGTCGCTTGGTCTAAAACGTGATTTAAATCTAAACATGCGAAACAGTGAAAGAGTCCATTCGCCAAGAAAATGAACGGAAGACAAGGTCGCTTCGGCCACGGCGAACACTAGTTCGCCTACGGCAGTCAGAAATCCCTGTTCGCTCCCATCGAGTTCGACTTTTTCAACGAGCTTCTCTTTGGTCATGAGAAACAGTTTGCACAAACCCGAAGGTAAACGAGACATATCGACAGAAAGTTTACTTTCCTTGCAATCGATGAGGCAGGAGCGAATAAAAACTACCAAGGCCGAATCCCATTCGGCACCTTCACCGATCTCGAATGAAACTTTTATGATATCTTTTTCGTCGGCCAATCCTCGCTTCCATGATAGCCGAGAAGCCTCTTGCGAGACCGTATCAATCGTCCACCGTCCTGTAAAACGGCAATGCAAAACGCCCTTCTCCACTTTGCAGTTCACGCGACCCAAGGGCGATTGTCCTTGCTCCACAGTCATCGGAGGTTAGTGACGCGTACTTTAATTTGATTTGGCATTGGATAGATCGATTCATTACAAACCACATATAGACAAAGGGCAATTCTCTTGCGCGCAATACTCTTCGACCTTGATGGGACTCTCATCGACCAATTCACGGCAATTCATCGGGCTTATGCTCGAGCGATGGAGGAACTCGGACTAGAACCCGCTGATTATGCCACCGTCCGCGCGGCCGTGGGTGGTTCGTCGGACATGACAATGAAAAAGCTCGTTGGACCTGATTTGCTTCAACAAGGATTAGAAATTTATCCGAGTATCTTTGAAGAATTCATGCTGGAAGGGCTGGATCCTATGCCCGGCTCCATGGAGGTACTCAAAGCCTTGCAGGAGCGAGGTGAAAAAACAGGCATCTTTACCAACAAAGTGGGTAGGCACGCTCGAGCCGCTTGTGACCACCTTGGATTTACTCCATTAGTCCAACAAGTTCTTGGCGTAAAGGATACCCCTTGGCGAAAACCTGATGCTGAATTCTCACATTACGCACTTAAACTTCTAGATGCCTCGGCAGAAGAATCGCTTTTGGTCGGGGACTCTCCATTCGACTTTGATTCAGCGGCAAATGTAGGAATGAACTGTAGGCTCGTCACCACTGGCACGCACTCGGCAAAACAACTCGAACACCTGGGAGCTCTTTCCATTCATGAAGATCTTTTTTCTCTTGCTCGAGAAGCTTGGGGACTTGAACTAGAGTGAATCCGGGAATTGGCGAAATTTGCTCAGTCGCATGTGCGCTACTCTGGGCAATTGTGACGATTTCCCTAAAGCGAGCAGGAGAAACCGTTCCTCCTTTTGAGCTCAATTTGTTCAAAAACATCGGCATAGCTCTTCTACTCCTCCCAGCAGTGTTTATTTTTGAATTCGACACATGGAAATTATTCTCTTCGTCGGACACATGGATTCTTGTCCTCAGTGGCGTGGTCGGAGTCTGCATCGCAGATTGGTTTTTGCTCGCTTCGCTAAATCTTCTGGGCGCCGGTCGAAGTGCTATTTTGGACTGTCTTTATTCGCCTTTCGTATTTATTTTTGCATGGTTTGCCCTCGAAGAACAATTGACCTTGAATCGTATCGTTGGTGGACTCCTCGTTGTAGCCGGCATTCTTATGGCTACTGTGCCGGACCGAAGTTCAGGGAAAGTCCAAAAACTCTCGCGAGGAATTGCCTATGGCATCGCCGCAATGGTTTCCATGGCGGGAGCAATAGTTCTCGCCAAACCCGTTCTGGAAAAAGCTCCTTTCTTCGCTGCGATGGAGATTCGCATGCTGGCCGGGATAACGACCGGGTTTCTTGGTTTGATTGTAGTCGGGAAATTTCGAATGTTCGCCAAACTTTCGACGTCTCCCAAATTTCCGCACCTGCGCGTGTGGATTGGCATTTGCCTACCCGCTTTTTTCGCTATGTGCCTGTGGATTCAAGGTTATCGACTTTTAGAGGCTTCCGTAGCATCAATACTCAACCAAACATCCACTTTTTTTATTCTTGGGTTAGCCTACTGGTTTCTTGGTGAAAAACTAAATTTCCCCAAAGTTCTAGGAGCCTTGATTTCTTTTGGTGGGGTTGCCATAGTTGTACTTTAAAAGCTTTTAGTCCGAAACTTGACATAAGGTATCGTCGTTTTCTAATGTATTAGGAATAGAGAATCTGTTGTATTCCCATCCCCCCCTACCCTAGCCCCCTAAAACCTATGAAAACCATCCTTTCCAACCCAAAAGCACAATCGAAAATAGACCTTTTTGAAAGTGCGGAAAACTGGCATTTACTTCAAAAAAATCACGACGCCGTTCAACAAGCATCACCCAAGACTATTCTGCTGGTAGACAGCTCTTTCAGAGGATCCGAACAACTTGTTGATACCCTTGAAAATATTGGCTTTACCTGCGAGGTGAGTCGCGACGGGAAACAGGCGCTTATGGCTTCTCGATTAAAGGATTTCCCTCTCGTCGCGATCCGTCGTGGTTTGCCGGATGTGAGCGGCGAAGATCTCGTCGATCTGCTCAAGGTTCACAACTTGCCCGATGCCGAATTCATTTTTTTGTCAGACGAAACTGCAGAGACCGCCGCCTGCAAAGTAGAACAGGTCTTTTCAGATCATTCACATAAAGCTAGAAATCAAGAGTTTTACGGAGAAATCCTTGGAACTGCTGTATTTGAAGGCATCGTTCGGTTGCGGCGGAAAGATGAATCTACCGAATACGCAAACGAGAAAACGAATCGCCTGCACGCGGTTTTTCAAGAAGAAATAAAGAGGCTTTCTCGTAAAGATTCTGAAATTGTGAGGAATGAAGAAGCATTCAAGGATTATTTGGCCGACTTTCTTGAAAGAGAAGAATCAAGTTCTCCCGAAAGACTACTGGAACTATCGATACGAGCGATACAGGAGTTGAACCAAGAAGGTGTCTCGAAATCTGCTTGAAGTAACTCGCTTTCGCGTTCTGTGGATTGGTAAATCCTTGGATTATCTTTAGAGAAATTCAACAAGTTTTAAAGCTTTGAATAATACTGAGGTTTCCAAACATTGGCTGTAGAGAGACGAAAGAAAAAGTTGGCAAGGGGGGAAAAAGACGTTCCCATCGAGAAATCCCTTGTACCCATGGGGTGGGGATTTCGTTTCCGAAGGAAGGTGATGCTCTCCACCTTTGCCGCAGTCTGTTTTGGTATGGTTTTGGCCGCAGTAAGTTTCGTGACTGTGGATGTTTCGGCAACGCGCTCTCTCATTCGCGAAAATCTAAACTCGCGAGCCGAAAGCATGGCTCACAACCTAAAAACTGCGTTGCAATTTAATGACAAAACATCCGTATATGAGGATCTGAACAGACTTCGCGAGCAAACGAACATTATTCGCGCCGCGGTGTACAAGAGTCAAACAGCAGCAGGATCGAAGACCACAGAGCAAGAGTTCTTGGTTGGATACGAACGTGGCAAGAAATCGAATCGCTTCCCGAATATCGAAAAGGCAACAGCTGATTTCTGGGGCGATAAATCTACTTGGGTCGTTCGCCCGATATCGCAAAACAACATTGAGATCGGTGCCATTTTTCTGGAACGTACTTTAGCGGACGTAGATAATCGATTCAAAAGATATGCAGGTATGGCTTTCGGAGTAGCGGGGATAGGGGTTTTTGTAACTATGCTTGGAGCTCTTTGGTTTCAGAGTTCCCTCACTCGCCCCATCTTTGAATTGTCGTCCAAAGCCAATGAAGTCGCATTGAACAAAGACTTTTCCGTACGAGCCCGAAAGTTTTCGGAGGACGAACTCGGTGACCTTACGGATGTCTTCAACGATATGCTATCGACCGTCGATGAAGCAAACCGAATACTAAAAGAGTCGAACGAGGAAATGGAACAGCGCGTCGAAAGACGAACGGAGCAATTGACTCAGGCCAATCAGAACCTTGTAGAGGAGGCGAAAGAGCGGGCATTCGCCGAAGAGAAATTACTGGACGCCAACCGTCGACTCAACGTTCAGGAAAGGCTTGCGGCAGTAGGACAAGTTTCCGCTAACATAGCGCACGAAATCCGTAACCCGCTCAGCGCAATTCGGCAATCCGTCTACTTCCTTGATAAAATGGTCCACGACCGATATGAGAATGGGCGCCAACCCAAAGAGGAAAAAATTCGCAAACATCTTGATTTGATTGAAAGCGAGTTGGCTCATTCCGACAATGTGATTGACGGCTTACTTGGAATGAGCAGGGGAAAGAAGCTAAATATTATCAGTTTCGATTTGGTCGCTCTCGTAAAAGAGGTGGCGGATTATTGTCGCTTAAACGAAAACATCTCTTTCGTTAACAATTTCACCGAGTCCCAATTCTTTATTTTCGCCGACTCCACACTATTTCGACAAGTGTTCATTAACCTGTTTAGAAATGCCGAACAAGCCATGCCTGATGGTGGAACCATCACAATTTCGGGGATGAATTCCCCAAAGGGCGAAACGGTGATCTTGCTGAGCGATACAGGATGCGGTTTAGACGAATCCGAACAAACAAAGGTTTTTGATACCCTTCATACTACGAAAGCCGGCGGTGCGGGACTCGGATTAAATTTATGTAGAGATATCTTGCAGAGACATGATGGAACCATTTCAATGATAAACAATTATAAAAAACACTCTTGGCTTCGTCGCAACTGGACACAAGGTAATGGGGCAAGAATTTTAATTACGCTTCCACACCAAATTCATGACGGCAAAAACCTTAAAAACACCTAAAGCAACGGCAAACGCGGAGGAAAAAGAATTCTCTATTCTAATTGTGGATGACCACCCTGCCATGCGATCTACGATGTATGATATACTTGAGGATGAAGGTTTATCCCCAACGGTAGCCGCTAGTGGTGAAGAAGCCATTCGCCTATGCTTGGAGAATGAGTTCGACGTCGTCTTGATGGACGTACAGATGCCCGACATTACGGGAGTTGAAACCTTTCAAAAAATTAAGGAGGGAGCAAAAGCTAGGCTCCAGAATTCCTGTCCTATCCCCTATTCCAAATCGCAGAATTCGCCTGATAATCTTCCTCGTTTCATCTTCATGAGCGCATATTCCGTATCGGAGTTAAAGGAAGAGTGCTTCCGATTGGGGGCTATCGCCTTTCTCCAAAAACCCTTGGACATGAACGAAGTGATTCACTTGATCCGAGATCGAAGTAACCCTTCCGTCCTTCTTTTCATGAAAGATAAAAAGGACCGTGAGGCATCTGCAAAAGCACTTCGATCAGCCGAGTTTCGAGTAATTACTGCAGAAAGTTTGGACCAAGTGCTCATTAATGCCCGTCAAATCAGTCACCGTTTTGTTGTGATTGAAAGTGAGATGCCCGAGATGGATGAAGAGAAGATCAAGTCCATGCTCAGCCAAGTGAGTCCATTCTCCCAATTGGTGGAGACGGATTCTAATGGTCAACCTACTGTTCTTCTTGAAAAACTTTCTCGCTTGAGAGCGGACCCCGTACGTCGGGAAACAGCAACAAGCGGGTGGTGACTCGTTGGTCTGAATGTCGCAGTCTGCCTTTTTGAATCAGCTATTTTTTTTGATCTCGAAATTTCATAAGCGAACGGAGATCAAAACACACTGCAATTCATTCGGAGCTCGAAAGATAAGCTTTTAGGATTCTCCTAGGTTTTAGGTATTGAATGACATATCCAAAATTATAGAAATATAAACTGTGTTCATCTCACGCAACCGGCAAACAATCCGAGATGCAAGTAGTGTCTAGAAATGCGGAATCAAGGGTCTTGCCCATTCTCGATTAAAAGGAAAGTCCCGACCGGGACTGAATCGAAGAGCTCGATTGCATCTATGTTACTCAACTGGAGGCAACCGGAACTGGCCGGAGAACCAATGGCTTCCTCGTGGTTGGTCCCATGAATGTAAACGTAGCGTGAAAAAGTATCCTTGCTTCCCCCGGCGTTCACACCGTATTCCAATCCACGAAGTCGAAGAATTCGACTGGTGATTAAACTTCCCCCCTGCTCTTCCTTCGAATATTCATAATACCTTTTACCAGTAGGTTTCCGCCCTTTGAACACCATGCCCGACGCCACATTACTCCCGATCTTTTCGCAAATTTCGTGTAAGCCCCATGGGGTTCCAAAAGAGTTTTCCTCGCATGAGGGCGATCTCTTAGAACTTGACATGACGCACGCCTTCAATCTTGTCCCGTCCACGAATAAATATAGTTTCTGTTCGGGAATCGAGGCGACCAACCCAATATAAGGCTGATTGACCCCGAGGACCGCGCTCTTTTTTTGCAACCTTTCAAACAAGCTCGTTTCGTACATTGAAAAAATATAGATTAGGTATTGTCGGAGCCACCGGCGCCGTGGGTCAAGAAATCATTCGTTTACTTGAATTGCGAGAGTTTCCTGTTGCGGAGACACGCTTGCTCGCATCATCTCGCTCCGTGGGACGTGAGTACAAGGCTTGCGGGAATCTCGAAACCGTTCGCGAGACTACTCCCGAAGCCTTCAAGGGACTGGATTTCGCCATTTTCAGCGCAGGAGGTAGCATTTCCAAGGAATTCGCGGAAGACGCTCGCAAGCATGGTTGCGTTGTCATCGATAACAGCTCGGCGTTTCGTATGGAACCTTCTGTTCCACTGGTTATCCCTGAAATCAATCCGAGTTCAGTAGAAAAACACAAGGGAATAATCTCAAACCCCAATTGCTCTACAATCGTGGCCCTCATGGCGTTGTATCCCTTGCACAAGAGGTTTGGGCTAAAACATTTTTTTGCCTCCACCTACCAAGCTGTCTCAGGTGCAGGAGCGAGTGGAGTTACCGAACTGGAAAAACAATCTCGTACAGTGCTTGGCGGCGGCGAACAAGTGCCCCCTGAAGTATTTCCTCATCCCATCGCATTCAACCTGATCCCACACATCGATGAGTTTCGGGAAGATGGTTACACCAAGGAAGAACTGAAGATGCGAAACGAAAGTCGTAAAATCATGGATCATTCCGGGCTCAAGGTTTCTTGCACTTGCGTCAGGGTTCCCGTGATTCGGGCTCATGCCATGTCTCTTAACGCTGACTTCAAGCACCCGGTGAACGTTCCCGACGCCCACGCGGCAATCGAAGCTTTTAACGGTACGGAATTATGGGATCTACCCAATGCCTTAAGGTACCCAATGCCACTCGATTATGCAGAGAAAGAAGTCTGCGGCGTGGGAAGACTTCGATTGGATCAAGTCTTTGAAAATGGTTTGGCTCTGTGGGCAGTAGGTGATCAGTTATGGAAAGGCGCGGCACTAAACGCCGTTCAGATCGCAGAGCTTTTGATCCGGCAAAATCTTCTTCGCGTTCTCTAAAGGCTCTTCCGCTTTTGTAGCGGAAGAAAGTATAATCCAGACTGAACGTCGGGACATGCGCTAAGACTTCTCCCGGCAGTTCAAGTATATTCCGGCACTGAACTTGCTAAGGATCACAGTAACTTTCATTCAATTTAACAATGAATCCCATATTAGCATCCAGTTTAGTGTCATTCGGCAAGGACTTTATTCAGTCGGCTTTTCGTGGAAGCACCGAAGTAGTATCAGGTGAGTCCGAGGCTTTCGACGGTATGTTGTCCAATGCGGAAAAAGTAAAAGGATCATCCGAGTCTAGTCCGATTTTCGATCGTCTCGGCATAAAGAACGTCGAGGATGCCGGCGTAATCCGGAAACAGATAAAGACCGAATTATTTGCCGATCCTGCAGTTTCAGCTTTTATGGCGAATAATCCCGACTCCCAGTTTTACGCTAGGCGTACTCCGGAAGGCAATTTGGTGCTTAGAGCAACTAGCGGGCAGAGCCTGAAGTTTGCACCTGATACAAGTGGAGCCCAATTGCTCAGTGACTACCTTGATCTCTCCAATTTCCTCGGTCGTGACTCGTCTCCCGACCGGCCTGGAGAAATCTTACTGAAATCCTGACCTCCCTAGGTCTTCACAGGCGATGGTCTCTTCCAAAGAAATCGCCTCCGCAAAGTCGGGCGCTAGTTCGAAAAGACCGGTTTCCGACTTCTTGGTCATAGAAAGGATCAACCAGTGTCCCAAGCTCGCCTCTCTTAGAAGCATCAATCAGACGCTGAGTTCCCTGCTGAACTCAGAAGAAAGTTTTGTCGCCCAAATTGCAGAAGTCATTCGCTTGGACCCTTCTTTGACTACAAGGGTTCTGGATTTGGTTAATTCCATTTTCTTCGGCAGTCCCGATGAGCAGCAGGTAAAAGGTGTCGAGGAGGCGGCGCTTTTTCTCGGATTAAATCGGATTAGCGAGCTAATTATCGCTACACCGATCATTGAAGATATAGTGGACTTGGGAAAGTCCGCAAAAAGTTTGGATTGGGTTGATTTCTGGAAGCACAGCATCGGCACTGCCATACTTACGCGAGAAATTTTAGTTATAGCGGACTTTCCATGCAAGGACGAGAGCGATTACGTCGCTGGATTGCTTCATAACCTGGGGAAAATTATAATGGCCGTAACGTTTCCCGATGAGTTCAGCCGAATTTACGAGCGATCTTACAAGGATGCCAAGGAATTCTGCGATTCGGAACGCTCACTCCTAGGATGGGATCATGCAAAGATGGGGGCTTTTTACCTTTGGAATCACCATATCTCTCGCGAGATCGTCGAAACCGCTCAATGGCATAACGAACCGAATTCAGCTCCGCACCACCCCGAGCTTGCCGCGGCCGCGCAATTAGGGGATATACTAGTGCAGTCAGTTGGTATATCAGGTATCGAACGGAGCAAGCCCATGCCACGGGAAAACTGGACGGATGTGCCGGGCTGGGGTATTCTTTTCGGCGAAAAAAGCGAGAAGGAAACCCAAAATCTGATCGTCGAACTAGAGCAAACCCTCGAACGGGTCGGCAACACCTTAAAAGGTATAATCTAATCAATTTGGAATTTGCCTATTGAAAGGCCGCTTCGCTAGGGGCGAATCCATTGGTCGTCACGAGCTGCCAGAGCTACCTTCATTGCCCCAAGCGCCACGAAAGGCTTACTTTCACGAGCTGCCACAGTGACCAGAGGATTCTCATAGCCGTCCTCGAGCAGGAGCTTTTGCAATTCTTGGGAAAAGTTGCGGATTCTACTCCCCCCACCGGTTAGGATAATATTCTGCAACAGCGAAAATACGGACTGTGAAGAAGCAGTGGCTATGATTTTTCGAGTCGACTCCACTGTTTCTCTCAATAGCTCGTTGCAAGCTTCACCAACCGATTTGCCGATCTCGATTTTGCGGGGCTTTCCTTCCACGGGAACCTTCACCCGAGCCCCGGACTCAATTTCACCGACATAGGAGAATTCTTCCTTGAACTTCCGAATCATGGATAGCGGTAAATCAACCTCGGGGTATGCTTCTCGAATCGACTTGTCCAAGATAGCGTCGATCTCGTTACCTGCGAAAGGAATGCTTAACTGATCTTCGGGTTTTGGGAAATATCCTTGAACGATGCAAAAGTCAGTTGTACCGGCACCCACGTCGATAAAAAGCGAGTTTGCCACGGGATCTTGATAGTCGGGATCTTCCAAACGACTTTCATCTCGGTGACCAAGGGCTGCCAAAAAGGGTTCAGGTATAAAAAGCACCCCGTCGAATGCTCCCTTGGCCGCTTTTTTTAAATTATCTTTGGCCGATGAATCCGCGACTGCAGGCACCCCGATTACGACAAGAACTTCCGAACTGCCTTCAGGATCAATCTGCGACCGTATGTGCTTTAAGAAAAGATTAGCGGAATCAACGTCGCTGACTACCCCATCGGAGAGAGGATGGGCAAGACGAAGATGCAATTCGTTAGCCAATGCATCATCACCGAAAAGAGTGGAGTTGTTGCCCGGAAGGATTCCGGAGAGTATCCCCTCCTCCGCATAACCGACTACCGAGGGAATGATGGTTGCACCCGAGTCATCGGAATCAGGCTTGGGGAGTTTGTTGACGTAGCAGGAAAAAAGGGTCCCGAGATCGAGTCCGAGAGACATTTTCTTTTTACCTTTGGCAGTTTTGGAGGCTGAAGTGGTTTTAGACTTAGGCACGGTTTTTTCCTCAGTGGTTGGAGATATAACATCCATAATCATTTGTTGAGCCATTTTTCGCTAACTTTTGAAACATCGGAAAGTAAATAGGCATGCGAAACCGAAGTTCTTGGCAACGAAAACTTGAGGACGTGAATAACTTTTGCCTCTCTTTCATTCTTTTACTCTTCTTCGGCAAGCAATTCGTCGATCATTCCCTCGATGTCGTCGAAACGAATCCCTCGCGGAATTACAGGTGAGGTTTCAGCGATGGTCTCAGCTTCAGAATCGGTATCAGGTTCTTGCATCGGCTCCTTTTTGGGCTTTGCCGTTGGGACAGGCTCTGGTTCAGGCTCTTCCGCCGGTTCAGGTTCAGGTTTCGGCGCTTGCGGGAGTTCATTCTCCGCTACATCTTGAAACTCGGGTTCGGCAGGCTTGGTTTCAGACTCGGGAGTTACTTCGATCGAGGCGGGTTCGGGCGCGGGCTCCTCCTCTATCTCTATCTCTGGCTTGGAAGGTTTGGATTCTTCCGTAGTCGCCTCATCTTCAATTGGAAGCGATTCGGCCACTGGACCGGGGAGCGTGATCTGGCTTATGGATGGGAGGGCATCGATTCTCCGGGAGAAATTCGCGAGGGCTTCCTCAATTTTGTTAGATACTGCAACCAGTTCTGCCCTAGCTTTTTTTACTTCTTGGGATACGTGATCGGCGACTTTCGTCTCGAATCTCGCCGCAAAAAGGTCAAAGGCTACCGCCAATTCGTCGGCGCGCCCGGACTCATCGTCAAAAACCTCTTTGAGCTTGGCCTTCTTTTCGGGTGCTTCGAGAGAAGATGTTTTGGCCCAGCCCACCACTAGTCCCGGGATTTCATCCCTTAGCACAGCTATCGCGCCTTCCTCGTCACCTACTAAACGCCTGACGCAGGCTCTGCGAAATCCTGCCCTGAGGGCTTCCCATGGACTGGATGGCGAAGGTGGCATGAAGAAGAACTATACGAAATGAAAAAAGATTGCCCTACCCTCACCCACGGTCCGCGCCAATCCTTTTCCGCGGTTTCTTTCCCTTAGATGACAAGAGCCGACCCTTGAGCAGCTTTTATTTGCTCTGGGGAAATGGCCATTTCCTTGAGACAAAACATTTCCATATCCGCAGCCATGGGTGCATTGAAAGAGCTTGTCCCATCCTTCATGCCGAAAGACGATGAATGCAGGGCTTGCCTGTGCATAGGGAGTGCATCGGCTAAATCATTCGTCCAACCATTTTGGCAGAATTCCAGATATAGGTTTTCATCATCGCCATACAGCTTGTCCCCCACGAGGGGATGATCGATATGTTGAGCGTGAACACGAATCTGGTGCTTTCTGCCGGTTTGGGTCGTAACCTTGGTCAAGGTGTGGCCCTTGGAAGCGATTAGGGGAATAAAGCAAGTTTGGGCGAGTTTTGACTTCCGTGAGGGTTGAGTCACGCGCTGCTTTACGAAAACGGGACTGTCGGGATCGTTTCCTATATGAGTTTCCACTGTTTCAAGGTTTTTAAGCTCCCCGGTCAATATCGCTAAGTAACTTCGACCGGCTTCTCTTTTTTCGACGGCCATTTGCCAAGTTTTTCCCACCTCGGGGTTTTTACCGAGAAGGACGACGCCACTCGTTTCCCTGTCCAACCTTCCCGCCAAGTATAGTCTGTCTGCTCTCGTATGTTCTCGTCCCGCGCCGACCAAGCTGGACCAAGGACCGTTTTTCGAAGGATGGCAAACTAGCCAACCCGGTTTATTCACAACAAGTAAATCTTGATCTTCAAAGAGAATCCAATCAAGAAATTCCTCTGCCGATACAAGCGGTGATCGTTCTTCAATTCGAGACTTTTCATCCATAACACAAGCGAACAAATATCTGCCCTGTAAATTTCAAATATTTAAGATAAATTCCTTTTGTTCTTTCCTTGCAACAAATCCTTAAAGTATAAAAATTAAATTCATAGGATTTTTTTTACAAAAATTGGAAATTTTCTCAAAACCGTGCTTTATTAAGAAATATCGACAAACGGTTTATGCGTCTCATTTTAAGATCTTCACACGGATCAAATACCCTGTATCGGGAGTACAGAACTCTCCCCTTGGAAACTTCACTTCGGGTCCTCGCATGCCTTCATGTCAGGCTCGTTTAACCATAAATCCGAAAGAATACTAGATTGCTTATGAATCAAAATGTCATCCTATCCGGACTACACCTCGAACTCACCGATGCCTTGAAACGTATCGTTCACGAAAAAACCGAAAGGCTTTTTAAGCATGAGGACGCCATCATACGCGCCCGAGTCGAACTCGAGCACGCTTCCTGTTCGTCAACGAGAAGCAACGAATACGTAGCCAAGGGACACCTGGAACTCAAGGGCACTACCATTACTATTTCCTCAGCCAGTGACGATCTCTACAAATCGATCGACGATCTGGTCCACAAGCTCGACAGAGGCTTACGTCGCCGGTCCCGCCTCAACAAGGTGAAACGAAAGAAGAACACTATTTCCGACGATCGTTTTGCGGCATAAAAGGACTGGTTCTTATACTTTTCTCCTTTACGAAGGCTCCTCTGCGGAGGAGCCTTCTTTTTTTGGCAAACCCCCAATAAATCAAATTTAAGTCCACTAAATAGATTTTATGGAAGCACGCGTTTTGAAGATAATCCGGCGAGCACGTAACCTTTAGCCATTCTCTGGGGTATTAAGGGAAAAGGGCATTCTCTAAATTGTCCGAATCGTTTTACGTAAAACTCAATCCAAAGACTTCATCCAATGAAAATTCGCATCCTGTCCATTCTTTCTCTCATCACTTTTTCGGGAGGGCATTTGAGCGCCGGTCCACTAGAACTCGGAAAGGTTTCCGCTCAAGCGAACTGGATGGTTCACGTCGACTTTGAAAGTCTGCTAAAAACCGACGTTGGGCAATTTCTACTTGCCGAAATCAAGAAGCAGCCAAACGCCCGGCGCCAGTTGGCTGGAATCAAAGCCGCCTTTGGGGTCGACATTGATGGATTAGGAAACTTGACGGCTTACGGTCGTGGTGAAAATGAAAAAGGAATCGCGATCGCCTCGGGAGGTTTCAACGCAAAACAGCTCGAAGGGTTCATCGCTTTAAACGAAGAAATAGAAGCCTCGAATCATGCAGGAAAGACAATCTATTCTGAAAATGAAAAGGCTTTCGCCATTATTGGTGAAGATACCATTGTCGCCGGAACAGGTGCGGATTACGTCAAACACGGCATCGACGTCATGGACGGGAAGGAACCTTCGCGGGAAGCTGACAAAATACTCAACGAACTGGCCAAGGCCATACCCTATCCAGTCGCTCAAGGCATCGCCGACCTGAAAGGAATCATGAAATTCAATCCGCCGATGAAAGCACCGGAGGCCGCCATGCTTAAGAAGGCTAGCGCAATTGGTCTATCCGTCGGCGAAGTCGATGGAGAAGTGAGAGTCGCAGCCGTGATGAAGACTGCGGACGAGTCTACCGCCGGTCATCTTGAGAACGTTCTCCGAGGAGCCGCTAGTCTCATGACTCTCGGGTCCGACCTCGACCCTAAGGTTGCCGAACTTGCCTCCGCCATTAAAACACATGTTTCACGAGAAGGAAGCCACGTTCGAATTTATCTTGGCGTTTCCGCAGATTTGGTGAAAGAGGAAATGGCGAAGGAAATGGCGAAGAAAAAAGTTCAAGAAGGTAATGATAGCATCGACGCTGGCGAAAAATAATCTGCAAGTCTCTCTTAGCCCAGAATCTCCCGGAAAGCTCTCATCCGGTGTGTCCTCACCCAAGACCGACGAGGAACTTGCCCGAAAGGCAGTTGCGGGAAACCTAGACGCCTTCGAAGAACTTGTGCGCAGACGGCGCAGAGGGCTAGTTCGGTTCCTTGCCTCATTTTCCGAGAGTGCGACCGATGCCGAAGATCTTACTCAGGAAACATTCCTGCGAGCCTATCGAAACCTGTCTCGTTACGATTCCAGAAAACCTTTCCTTACTTGGCTATACGTCATCGCTCGTCGCTTGGCCATCAACTTCAAGAGAAATCGATTGCGGCGAGGGGAAAGCCCACTGCCCGAAGGAGAATCGGAGATTTCAGGGAAAGAAGGTGCGCCCTTTTCCGATTCCGACTCCTTATGGGTGAGTGCCTCGAAACTGCTGACTCCCGATGCCTTCATCGCTCTCCGGCTTCACTATGGGGAAAGCATGCCGGTGAAAGAGATCGCTGAAGTTCTTGGGAAAAGTACTACCGGAACAAAAGTACTACTCTTTCGAGCCCGTAGAAGGTTAGCCGGAAAAATGGATCCTCAAACCTATGAACCGATCAAACCGTAACATAAAGACAGCGCCATGATCGCCAAACTTCTCGCACTCTTTCAAAACCGTCCTGCCACTCGGAAGGAAGAACTTATCGTCGAAGCTCTTCGTCGCGAGACTCGCCTTGAGTATCACGGCGACTGGTACGTAAATGATGCCGAAGAAGGCGTCCAGGAGATTATGCGCTCCATTATCGCCAGTCAGGCTAAACCTTCCTCAATGAAGTCGCCCGCAACAATTTTATCCATGCCGACTTTCGGCGCTCTTGCCACGATGGCCATGGCGCTTTTGGTTTTCATGTCCTTGAGCAAAAAGGAAAAGTCAGTTTCTCCATCTCTTGCCGACCAAGTCGAAACACAGACAACCGAAACGTATCCAATCATTCGTCCTGCAGAAGCCTTGCCTGAAGAATCGCTCAATACCCTTAGCGAAATAGTTTACACCTTTCCCCTTTTAGAAGAGACGACACGCCTTAAAAGAGACATTAACAGAGGAACCGACTCCTTGTTGGCAATCGTCTTACCATGGGGCGATCTCGTTAACCTCACCCCCACCCTAACCATTCCGGTTTTTCCGCCCTTGCCCCAAACTCCCTACCAAACCGAACTCGACAACCTACGGCAAGACACCAAGCAAGCAATCGATTTTATTGGTGGCGCATTTTCTATCTTCAACGGCTAGCTTTCTCGTCGACCGACATTCTTTGACTGTCTTGTCAAATTTGTTGCATACCATCTTCGACGGGTCCATCACTCCATAGATGTCTAGCTTTAGTATTAGAACCATGACCTCCGACGATTGGGTCGAGGTCGCTGAAATGATTCACGTCTCCCTCAATTACTGGTATGCCAGCAAAGGGGACGGTCCAAAGTTGAAGTGCGGACCCAAACATGTCCAGTTGCACTGCCAAGTGAACGAGGCTTTAGACCCGGGCCGCTGCCTCGTGGCCGAGATGGATAGCACGGGAAGATTGGCGGCCTGTTGCTTCTACCACCCCAGGGAAAAACATGTTTCGCTTGGCATTATGGCTGCTCACCCGAATTACTTCGGTACGGGAGCGGCAAAGGCCATTCTCGGCGAAGTGATCGCATTTGCCGAAAAGGAAGAAAAACCCCTGCGTCTCGTATCAAGCGCCATGAACTTGGATTCGTTCTCGCTCTACAATCGAGCGGGCTTCGAGCCTTACGCCATGTTTCAAGACATGCTCATCGACGTTCCCTCGGAGGGACTCGAATTGCCTGAAATAGAGGGAGTGGAAGTTAGAACAGGGCGAATCGAAGACGCTCCTGCAATGGCTGCTCTAGAGCTAGAAATGAGCGGGATCGAAAGAGAGAGCGATTTTCGTCATTTCTTGGAGAACCGCGAGGGTATCTGGCACGTATCGGTGACCGAAGGCGCTTCGGGTGGTCTAAACGGTTTCCTTTGTTCAGTCACTCATCCCGGTTGCTCTCTAATAGGTCCCGGGGTTTCCCGCAACGACCGGCAAGCAGCAGGTCTTCTAAGGGTGGTGCTCAATCACAAACCCGGACGCACCCGCGTCTGGCTCGCCCCATGCGACAAACCCGAACTCGTGCAGACCTGCTATTCTTGGGGAGCACGCAATTGCGAGCTCCACATGGCTCAGGTTCGGGGGGAACAGTTTCCCATTTCAGGTACAATCATGCCGACCTTCATGCCTGAAACCTGGTAGGAAAAGCATACTTTTCCATTAAGGCATTGCAGTTCATGCACTTGCGTAAAGTGTTTTTTTGAACCTATTGTCCATTATAAAATAAGTTAAATTTTATAATCGCTAATAACTAAATTTGATAAAGTTACGTCCGACTATTCAAGTAGCGCATAAAATTCATAATGGATTTAATGCTGTTTAAGACTTGAAAAATCACCAAATTAATTCGGAAGAACTTCCTAGAGCGAAAAGCGTCGCATAATGCAAATGCACGCCATGTCGACGACTCGTCAGTCGCTCGGATATATCGAGCAGGCTGGTGGCAACTTGTCCAGAAGTCTTAAACGTCTCTCGTCGGGAGCGAAAATAGCGCATTCGGGAGACGATGCGGCAAGTCTTGCCGTATCCTTGAAGCTTGGGTCGGCCATACATCGCTCGGGAGCGTTGGCAAAAAACATTCAGAACGGTAACTCCTTCCTGGAAACGCAGGACTCGGCTCACCGGCAGCTCGGGACCATCATATCACGCATGGCTGAGCTGCGCACCCGATTCGATGATCCCACGCTCAGTACCCAAGACGGTAAAAACCTCAACCACGAGTTCAAGGAACTTCAGCAAGAGGCCAAGTCCTTGTCGGCAAAGAAGTTCAACGGGATCAGCCTCTTTTCCTCCGAAAGCGATTCCGCCAGCCAATTACGCGTAAATACGGCCGTTGACGGTAAAAACACTTCCAGTTCAATCACCAGAAACGCTTTTTTCAAGGCCATCCTGGAGAATTCCTCCACCGGTTCCTCCGTCGGAGACACTTTCACCACGCAGGCCACCTTTGGATCTTATTCGGGCACGGTTACCCCCACGGCAGGCTCGACGCCCAACCAAACGGTAAGCGGCGCAGGGGGAACCGCCCCCGATCAAACCGTAAACGCTCTCCAAGGTGCCACTACCACGCAAGTGATAAACGGCATTGCCGGAGGCACCGTTCCCACCCAAGTGGTGAATGGTCTGCAAGGAACCACGGGCACCCAAGTCGTGAAGGGGGCTGTGGGCGGAACAGCAACAACTCA